>Ga0214917_10002202_pt1 | contig 24097 bp, 25 predicted proteins | sample LL_1208_BB_MetaG_FD_177983 | JGI IMG/M metagenome (GOLD analysis project Ga0214917, IMG submission 177983) | Freshwater microbial communities from Lake Lanier, Atlanta, Georgia, United States - LL_1208_BB | ecosystem: Environmental > Aquatic > Freshwater > Lake | place: USA: Georgia | collected...
GTTATCAGCCCCCCGTTTTCTGTCATCCGCCTTCCGTCCTCCGCTTCCGATCTCCGCGTGTTGCCTCTCTCCATTCCTGTCTACCAAATCCTGACTCCTGACCCCTGTTTCCCGTCTCCAAGTCCCAGTCCCCGCCTCCGTCCTTTCTTCATCTTCATCTTCATCTTAACCTATTCCCCTATGCGTCTTCCCCGCCTAAACCGGCTCACCGGCCTGCGCTGGTGGCACCATGCCTCGCCCCGGGATGACTCCGCGGAAACCGTCCTCCGCCAAAACCAGGAAATTTCACGCCGCCTCCTTTCACCGACCCCGTGTGCGATTGGAAAGATCGGGACCACGGAGCTTCTTGGTTTGGAGTTTTTTGAGCGCTGGATCCGACCTCCTTGGCCCCGGGCGGCCAGCTGGCATCGTCCCGCCCAGCGTCTCTTTGAATGCTCCGGCCTTTTCCCTGTTCAAAAGGACATTTTTTTCCGCTGGGCCGTGGAATACCGGGATGCTTTGGGATCCTTGGACATTGTTGCCCAATGGCAACCGGGGGGCATTTTCGAAGCCGTTTTGGAGCAAAAACTACTCGACCGCTTTTGTCCGCAAGGGTTTCGGGCAGGTTTTTACCTTCTCCGCATCCTCGCCCCCACCGCTCCTTGGATCGATGACCTTACCGGCTTGCGTTGGATGGTCATTCACCCCTTTGAACAAACCATCCGGGCCCAGCTGCCGCACTTGGCGGAGCTGGGCGTTTATTCCGATTCCGCCCGCCCGGCTTTAGAGCAGCGGACCCGCGATACCCGCATCCTCCCCTGTCCGCAGTTCGCCTACATGGTGCCGCCCCGGCACCCGGACTGGTTTCACGCCCTCGAGGACATGAAGGGGAAGATGGAACGCCAAAAAGACGCTTTTGACATCGCCTTGGTTGGGGCGGGGGCTTGGTCTTTGCCTTTGGTGGCCCATGCCAAAAAGATCGGCAAGAAAGGGATGCACCTGGGTGGCTCCCTCCAACTGCTTTTCGGGATCAAAGGAGGCCGCTTTGACACCAATGGGATTTACAATAATTATTGGATTCGTCCTCTACCGGAAGAGCGTCCTGAAAATTTTCAGCGAATGGAACAGGGGGCGTACTGGTGAAAGAATCGGGCGATGGCCAAATTACCGCGCTGGTGCCGGTGTATGAGTGTGCGGATCGTTTGGCATCCCATATCTCCTGGTTACGATCCCTTCAGGGAATTTTCGCGGACTTCGTTTGGGTGGTCACACCGGGGAGGGATGATTCGGCCAGATTGGCGCGAAAGGCATCACAGGATTTGGGTGGTGCGTATCTGGAAGTTCCCCCCGGTTTGTACAACGCGTGGAATACAGGCATCCGGACGGCGGGGACTGAATTCACCTACATTAGCACGGTGGGGGAAACAGCTTCGGCGGAGGGGTTGCGAAGGCTTCGAAACTCCTTGCAGGTTCAAGAGGCAGATGTCTGTTTCACACCACCGTTCCTGCCGCAGGACGCCAAGGCGCGCAGCCAGCTCCTACGTTGGCCCATTTTCCGGTTTCGCCGTGAGTTGAAGAAAAAACAGGGGAAAGTCCTTCATCCCTTGATGGTGGCCAAGCTGCAGGCGGTAGCCGGAATATTCTCTCTCCTCGGATCTTGCGCCTCCTGCCTCTTCCGGACCTCTTATTTGCAGACCCACCCGTTTCCCACCGGATATTTTCATTATGGGGATGCCGCGTGGGTTTATGAAAACTACGCCACCGCAAGAATGGTCTATTTGGATGACCCCATGGCGGATTTTTCAGTCCACGGCCCGTCCGGTCGCAACATCGGCCCCCGGGATGTGGAAAGGCTTCGCCGGATCATCCGATGCGACCTGGGGAAGCTGCCGTCTGGCGCAGAAGCTGCAAAACTCTTGCACCACTGGGGAGCCACCTCCCGTTTTCTGGATCAATGTCGCGGGAGAAAACCTGCCCGGGGCTGGTGGCTGAATCCTCGGCTTCTTAGCGCACGGCTGGTCCGGCGGAAGGCGGAAAAAAAATGGCTGCGGCTTTTGGGCGAACTCGAAACTCACACCGCAACATCTTCGGCCACCAGGTAATTCCCCCGACACTTCCTCCAAAGCTCTCGGCTCCACAGATAAAGCCTGGTGGTAGATTTTTTCGGACGTGGATCGTTTTTGCCTCGAACAAAATCCTGGGCTTGGGCGAACAGTCCTGTTGGGGACTCTGCCCTTCTGATGGCATCAAGGTAAGGACGATAGACACGCTGGATTAGCCTGCGGGAAACCGGCAGAAGGTAATCATGCCAGTTGGGATTGAAAAGTTTTGGGCCAATCCGGCGCAATCCCTGAAAATGGAAAAAGATCAGCGGGTATCCGCTGATCATGACTGGTTCCCCCTCCTTGGAGATCTGCTCCACCCGGACATTCCAGGGAGCCTCGTTGAACCCGGGCCGATCCACCACCTTCAGCCCAGCATACCTTCCAGGCCACTCATCCAAGTATCCCTGATCTCCGAAACGACCGGCCTCCGGTTCGTCCCGGCACCACTGCAGACACTGCTCCCGCCATCGGGTCAGACAGGCAAGGCCGGCCGGATCCCGGCAAAAACTCAGCCAACCCACATTGTAGATTCCGTACCTCCGATGCTGTTCCAGTTCGGGGCGAAATCGATGCGGGGTAATGGCGATGGAACTCGTTTCCACCTCTTTCTCCACCTCTGCAGGGCTGGAGAAGAAGTAAGTGTCGGCATCCAAATAAGTGATCCTGTGAATTTCCGGATGTTGCTTGAGCAGGTGAAGCAGGAAACAGGGGGTGCTGGTGAAGTAAAACTCGACCAAGCTGCGCGTCTGGCGGCTTGCCCTGAAATCCGGATCGCCCTGCTCCAACTCCCGCAGGCAAACAACCTCCACTCCTTTCGGCCTGATCCTCCGCAGGATCTGCTCACACACTTCATCCAAGGCCAAGACCCATAACCGAAAATCCCCGATGTGGGCCCGCATGGACTGATAGAGCGCCAGTCCCTGCGGAAGATACCGGTGGTCGAAGTAGGTGCAGTAATGCCTCACGACCCTGCCCAACCATTAACCCCCTTGACCACCCGCCCCGCATCTGTCGCCGTCATTTCGGGATAAAGCGGCAGGCTGAGAACCTCACGGGCCGCACGCTCGGTCTCAGGCAAACCCCCGGCAGGGACCCAACCTCTTCCCCGATACCCGGGCATCCGGTGGATCGGATAGGGATAATGGATATTTGTTCCGATTCCCTTCGCCTTGAGAAAATCCCGCAACTTGTTTCTTTTTCCCGTTCTTACGGGGAACAGATGATAAACATGCTCACCGCTAGATCTCTGCTCGGGCAACCGAATCCCCGCATTCCTGATTTGTCGGCGATACATACCCGCCAATATTCTCCTCTTTTCATTCTCCCTCTTCAAAGCCTTCAGCTTTACTCGCAAAATAGCCGCCTGAATTTCATCCAACCGGCTGTTCATGCCCGGAAAACGGCTCATATTCCGCCTGCTCCAGCCGTACTCCCGCAACATCCGGACCCGCTTGGCCACTGCCGGATCGGCCGTCACCACCGCCCCCCCATCCCCCAAGGCCCCGAGATTTTTGGTGGGATAAAAACTGAACGAGGCCGCATCGCCCCAAGTGCCGGTTTTTCGGCCAGCCCAGGCGGCTCCCGCGGACTGCGCGCAGTCCTCCACCAGCAACAAACCTTCTTTTCGGCACACCGCCCGGATTCCTTCCATGTCCGCCGGCTGACCATACAGATGGACAACCACCACGGCCTGCAGGGGAGGATTCCGGTTTTTTCGATACTCCCGGATCGTATCGGCCAGTCTCTGTGGATCCGTGACCATCCAGACCGGGTCGATATCGGTGAAAACAGGGACTCCGCCCGCCAGCTCAATGGCAGCGACCGTCGCGGTGGCTGTGTGGGCGACCGTCACCACCCCGGCCCCCGGCTTCAGGCCCAGTCCGCGTAGTGCCAAGACCAGCGCATCGGTCCCGTTAGCCACCCCCACAACCGGGTCACATCCCAGGAAAGAGCCAAACTCCTTTTCAAACGCTTCCACCTCCCTTCCCAAGATGTACCAGCCGCTTGCCAACACCCGACGAACCGCTTTTTCAATGGCCGGCCGGTGCTTTCGGAATGAAGCCCCGGGATCGGTTTGGGGGATGGGTTTCAAAGGTATTCGGGCAGGTATTTGCGGTAGTAATCCAAGGTCTTTTTCAGGCCCGTCCTTAAGTCAACCTGCGGACTCCAACCCAGCCGGTTCCGAATCTTGGAAAAGTCCGCATAAAAATCACCGATATCGATGGCCTTCCTCTCCGCGGGGAAAGAGCGCTGTTCGTACCGTGCCTTCGACTCCAGCTGGCAAAGCAGATCCCCGGTCTCCTTCAGGGTGACCACCTCACAGCCCCCCAGGTTGAAAATTTCCCCCTCCGCTTCCGGATGGGAGGCGGCCAGAAGCATCGCCTCCACGCAGTCGTCCACATAGGTGAAATCCCGCCTCTGTCCCCCTTCCCAGATCTCGAAAGGCTGGCCCTCCAAAACTTTACGGATCCAAATCCCCAGGAAAGTCTGACGCGCATCCTTGATGCGCATGCCAGGCCCGTAGGTGTTGGTCAGCCGGAGCGAACAGGCGCGGATCCCGTATACCCGGCTGTAAAGGATGTGATACCACTCCCCGGCCATCTTGTTGATCCCGTTGACGTCGGTGGGGCGAAGCAGGTGGTTTTCATCCACCGGCAGGTGGTCCGGCTTTCCATAGATCTGGCGGGTGCCGGCAAAGACCACCCGGATGGAAGGATTTTCCCGGCGACACGCCTCCAAAATGGACAGTTGGGCCCGGCAGTTGATTTCCAGATCCGTGTGGGGATCCGTCATGGAGTCCAGATGACTGGTCTGCCCAGCCAGGTTGAAGAGAAAATCCTGGCCTCGGACCAGATGGCTCATGGCGTGGGGATCGCGCACGTCCGCGATGTTCACCTCCACGCGGAATTTTATGTCGGCGATGTTGGCGCGGTTGCCGCCATATTCGGGAATCAGGCTATCCGCCAGGGTAACTTTAGCTCCCAGCCCAACCAGCCTGCGGGCCAGATTGGAACCAATAAAGCCCAGTCCCCCCGTGATCAACACCCTCTGGTCGGCATACCGATGATGCTGGCCAGCCATCGTCAGTTTTCGGACCAATGCCAGAAGAAGCCCTTGGCATCGGCCTTTTCCCCTTCCGGATGATTCTGATCCAGGGCTGAAAACTCCGCGATCAGGCGATACCCGGCCTCATTAGCCAGCTTTTTGAATTTCTGCTCATCGAGAAACCAGGCCGGGTAGCTGGCCGGGTAAATCCATTCCGGAACTTTCTGCACTGTCAACCTCTCCCCCGGGCGCCGTAAAAAAAAGGTGCGGTCCACCAGGACCCTGGAAATCCGCATGGCAAGAAGTTCGCGGAACCTGGCATACGGGTTCGGGAGATAAGGAAGCACGCTGGAAAGAAGCAGAAGGTTGGGCTGTACGCCAAGCACCGCCTCCGCCGGGCTTTCGTAAAAGGAGACAGGTTTTGGGGAAAACTCCGCCCGGCCCGCCTCCACAAAATGCTTTTGCTCAACCACCGCCCAGGTCAGTTCGGACATATGTTGAAGAAAGGGGCGGCACTGATAATAGCTGCTGCCCAGGGCACCCCCGAAATCCAGAACGGAAAGCCGGCCGTGGCTTGAGGCGGCAGTGGAAAGCAGGCAGGAAATCAAGGGCCAAGGATATTCCGCTCGCGGCAGAAGGACGGAGTCGCGCTCAAATTTCGCCTTTCCTGATACAATCTCCCGCATGGCAGATTTTGTTTTTTCCAAAATCGCAGGCGTATCGTATCCATCTGCGTTTTTTTTTGCCTCTTCCCATGAGGAGTACCTGCCGGAAAACTCCACTGTTTTCTTTTTAAGAAACTTGTCCAGGGTTTTTTTAAGGATATTCAGGAGGCTGAGCGGTTTGTTTCTATTTTTGTGCCTGATAAAATTCTTTAAACGCCTTTCGCCCAACTTCCGACTCCACTACTGGGATAGGCTCAATCCGAATGGGTGTTTTGGAAAGCGGAGAATCGTATTTCTTGGTGGTTTCACAATGGGTTCCGGAGCTATCTAGCCCCGTGTTTCGTACCAAGGACCTTCCCGGATACAGGGTGTGCATCCCCGCCAGAAAGGCGGAGGCGTGCCAGCGAATGGCCCAAGAATCGTTCTTTCCCTGGATTTGTTGTTGCAACATCCCGGTAAATGGCCCCACCCCTTCCAAATCAAACTCTTTTTCAAGTTTCCTCGAGCGAAGCTGTTCCAGAAGCTTGGAACCATCCGGTTCAAACTTTTTCCATGCACTCCTCCAGGTAGCCCAACCCCAGCAATCTGCACCCTTCATGAAAAAGGTTTCGGGAAGTATCTGTTTACAGGGATAGATGTAACCATGGATTGAAGCAACCTCCGAATGATCCCTGTAAAGACTGGTTGCTTCATTCATATATTTCAAAAAAAATGGACACACTTCGATATCATCCTCCACGACAATTACGGCTTCCTCTTTACTCAAAACACTAGAAACGCCGTTGCAAACTGATTGGGAAAGGCCAAGGTTTTTATGACGGCGTTCAATCTCAACATCATAAAAACCTTTTGCCTGTTCGGCTTCATGAATTGTTTGGTTAACCGCGTTTTGGTCACTCGAGTCTTTTGCCCCATCGATAAAAATGTAAAGTTTGGTATGCCGAGCTTCAGGGTTCGAAACCAAGGAATTCCAGCATCTCCTGAGATGCTTAGACCGGCGGTAGGCAAATAAACAAATCGGCAGGTATTTTGAATTTACCGAATTTTTTTTGAGAGCCTGTTTTAAGGTGCTTTTAATATTATCGATTTAATTTAACTGCTTTTCAAAATAAAAAGCTACCTTGTTAAGGTATTGATTTGGTTTATTTTTTTCCCTTATTCTTTTCAAAAAGGTTTTGTATGCATGAATAAGAATTCTTAGTTCGCTATAATTTAATTTGTTCCAGAGCTTATAAAGAATTTTTTGAAAATAACTTCGTTTACACAAGCTCCAAACATCTTGGTGCCAGTCAGCTAAAAAAATTGTACTGAAGTACAACCATTTTTCAATTAACGCCTTTTTATTAACATAATTCTCCTTTATTTGATGAATGGCGGCCTTATATTTTTTTCTGGATTTAAAGTTTTTATTAAATTCGGCGGGGTAACCTGTGAGTAGTATCCCATCAACACCGTACACAGGTTTTCCTTCATATAAAAATTCCATTCCGGCCGTGGATGTTCTGGTTAAGGCAAGATCAGTTATTGGAATTAAGTCATATATACTAATATTTTCATCAGGAGTATTAATCCAAACATTTTTTAGTTTCAGTTTTTTTAGCTTTCCATAATATGCTTTGTGGGATGACATCTGAGACTCCCTTTTATTTGGGTATTCCCTTGGGTGTACTCGAAAAATAAAGTATAAGTCTTTTTCTTGCTTTGCTATATTAAGCAGGAAATTTATCCATTTTTTTTGATTTTGGAAAAGAAGGTTTTTTCTTTGACTTAAAAATCCTGTGCATGTAGCGGCGTAGAACTCGTCAAAAGAGGAAAGCAGAACAGTTACAATTTTTTTATTATCTGGAATGTTTTTTTTTAATTTTAAGTCTTCCCCTTCTGCAGACTTTGCCAAGGAATAAACCCAAAAATCCCTTCCAGAGCGAAGTTCACTGATTTCATCTAGAACTAATTGTTTCTCTTGATTTAAAAGTTTTTTCTTTTTAAAAGATTTCCATTCTTCGGAGGTGTTTCTCGTAAAATTTAATTTAGGATTGAAAGTAAAAAAAAGAGTCCGGCTTCGATATTTTTTATGAATTCCATTATGGATCGAAATACAGGGAACATTGGAATTTTTACAATTTTCATAAAATGCTCGATTGATGGAGTATAAGGCATTGAATACAACCGCCCCGTGCGGCTGGATTTGTTGTATTATTTTTTTTGTCGCGAGAAAGGAAATTAGAGTGTTTTCTAAATGCTTTAAATATTTTTTCTTGTACTGCAAATTAATTTTTATTGTATTTATTTTATAAGTTAAAAAAAATTCGTAAGCAGCAAATTTTCCAATCGGTATATTTTTATACCAAATAGCGTCCAGTTTTTTTTTGCTGTTTTTTTGTAAAAACTCTTTTATAAATTTTTTTTCCTTTGAAGAAATATAATCTGAAATTTTTATTTCATTATAATTAAATTGGTTTATTATTTCTTTACTTTTTGCGCAACAAGATTTACATATTTCGTTTTTTAAGGCTCTAGAAGAATTATCAGTTATTCCCTCTGCGTACATGCACGCGCATATATTTTTAAAATTTTTCTGGCAACTTATATAAAAGATTTCATGTCCATTTTTTTTTAGTTTTTCCGCAAAAAGTATTTCAGGAATTGCATGCTGATTTATATTAGCATGGGGACTAAAAAATAAAATTTTCATACAAGATTTTTGATCATTCTGTTCTTTTTGTAAATTAAACTGTCTTTTCTTGGAAAGTAAAAGCCTGCTTTTTGATAAGCCCTTATTGCATTGAGGTTTTTTGATGATACACCAAGGACAATCCTTTTTATTGCCATTTTATTTTTTAACCAATTACTGGTATTTCTTATAACTTCGTTCGCCACCCCCTTACCCCGCCAGCTTATTTCGCCGATTAGGATACCCATTACCGCCGTTTTTTTTTCTAAATCAATTGGATGGTATTTGATGTTACCTATATGGCGGTTAGATTTTTTTGTTAGAATCCTTAAAAAGATACAGTCCTTGGAATTTGAGAATAACTTTATGTAATCCTGCAAGTCTTTTATCCGTCTTGTTTTTTTGGCAGTCGAAATATAGCGACTTGAAGCATCGTCACGCAACCACGTCAGGTATTTACGGGTGGCATGCCTTGGAAGAAGTGGCTTTAGAACAAACCTTTCGGTTTTTATCTGGACCGGCTTTTCCCATTTTTGTTTAGGCGGACGCATTTTAGCTTTTTAAACAAGGTCTTCGCTTCGCAATGGCTCTCCTTTTTTAAGATCTCTTTTAACTGTTTTACCTAGAATTGTTTTGTATAGCTTTGGCTCTAAGCCCAATCCTGGACGGATACGTCGTAGGTTTTTCGCAGTCAATTTTTCCCCTTTTTTGACATTCTCAATAATATAGAGGGACCGCCTAAACACCTTGTTACCTTCTTCCGCTTTTTCCCTACCGAAACCAGCACTGCCTAAAGCTGCCCAAGCCGCCTTTACCTCCTCACAAAGTCGTTTTAGCTCCTTAGGTTCCAACGAAAACTCGCAATCCGGACCCTTATCCGCCCGGCTTAAGGTGAAGTGCTTCTCAATGACACAGGCCCCCAAGGCCACGGATGCCACGGAAGCAGTGGTTCCCAACGTATGATCCGAAAGCCCCACCGGGAGCTTAAATCTTTCAGCCAATGCCGAAATTTGGCGAAGGTGGGCATGATTCATCGGGGTCGGATAACTGCTGATGCAGTGAAGAAGGCATAGTTCCATGCACCCCGCACCGCGCGCGGCGGTGATCGCTTCTTGAATTTCCTGCTCAGATGCCATACCTGTTGAAAGAATCATCGGCTTGCCGGTCCTGGCGACATACTCAATTAGAGGAAGATCGGTTAATTCAAAGGAGGCGATTTTATAGGCCGGCGCATTAAGACTTTCCAATAGATCGACCGCTGTCTCGTCAAATGGCGTGGAAAAGAGGGTGATACCCTCTTTTTTTGCATGTTCAAAAAGCGGTTTGTGCCACTCGTAAGGCGTCTGGGCCCACTTGTAGAGGTCATAAAGTTTATACCCGTGCCAAAGCCCCCCCTTGATCATAAAATCAGGCAAGTCGCAGTCGATCGTCATGGTATCTGCCGTGTAGGTCTGAATTTTGACCGCATTGGCTCCACACTCCCTCGCAGCCGTAATTGTTGCCAATGCCCGATTCAAAGATCCATTGTGGTTGGCGGAGAGCTCGGCAATTATGTAAGGAGGCTGGTCAGCGCCGAGAGGTCGGTGACTTATGGCAAATGGCATGGCAATTTTGTTTTGTTTAATAATTTATTTCAAAATCCGATAAGCCACAAATGCTTCAGCATATTCGAAGCCGACGCTATAGCCACGGTGACGTGCGAGAACTTCGGCATGCTTCAGGCTTCGGCTATGAGGCTCGGGGCGCATCTCTTCCGCGTATGCTTCAAGTGCCTGAATTTTTTTGGTGAAATAGTGCGTAATGTCGATATGAACGTTAGGAGTAAATGGTGAAGACCGTGGAGTTGCCCATTCAGTGCTCGAAAGAACCTCAAACCCATAAATTTTCCTGACGCAGCAACCCGGCTGGGGTCGGCATGCAGTTAATACAGCTTGATGGGCCAAGCGGTGATCAATATTTAAATCACCATGGAAATGAGTGTAAATAATACTAGGCGCTGTGTTCTTGATGATGGCTTCAATTTTCTGTACGATACATAGCAGGGGAAAGCTATCCATAGCGTTATCTGGAAATCCCAAATAATGGGCTTCAGTAATCCCGAGAATCTTTTGCGCTATCTTTGCAGCATCTGTCCGTCGGCTTAAGGAATTCGTGTCAGCCGAGGCGCGGGAACCCACACCATCAGCCAGAACAACTAGTTGTACCGAGTCGTTTTCAGCGACATGACGGGCAATCGTCCCGCCGCACCCTAGTACTTCGTCGTCAGCATGAGCGGCAACCACCAAAACATTATTTCTCATCGGGCAAACTCCTCCTGCGTATCGCCACATGGGCGTGAAGTTCGTTACCGGAAAAACTCGCACGTGAAAATTTTAAACAAAATTTCCCATATTCCAGAAATGCTAGTGGGTAGGTGGGGGCATCGAGCATTCGGATAAAATCGTAAAGGGATTTTAAAGAACCCCTTAAAGGCAATACACTTTGATCAGGTTTTCGTCGATGAAATTTTACTACTTTTCCAATTTGCAGTTTAGGCGTTGGCCGTTTTTTGATTATCCAAGCGATTATTTTCCAACATAAATCACCTGCTCGTAAATAAATCTCTTCTGCCCTTCCACCAAGTGAAAGCGGTTTTTTAATATAAACAGGCCCGGCGTCTAATTTATCGATCATTTGGAGTGCTGCTACAACTGTCTTTTTTTTTCTGCGAAGAATTAAATTTTGTAAAGGACTTCCACCTCGACCATATGGAACATCCGTCATGTGGAAACAAATACATTCACTTTTACTTAATATTTCTTTAGGAACATACCAGCTCCAATGAAGAAAAAAAATATAATTAGGCGATATTTTTGAGAGGCGCGAAACTAGTTCTTGGGGCGAAGAAACATAAGACCAACGATGTCTTTTGAACTTTTTTGCGGTTTTTTGGAATGCACTGTGGTGCCATTTCTTACTGCTTGCGATTATTATTTTTACCATTTTGGTTTTACGTGTTTGTTGATATTTTTTTAAATTATTTTCCATTCTTGAAATTTTCTTATGGCTCGTGCTCCATTTTTTCTTTTTAATTTATACTTTGTTTTCAGCTGGAGTAAATTCTCTTGCAAGCTCCAAACAACATCACGAAAGCCCATCTGATGGCGCAGTAATACCGTGCTGGAAAATCGAGGATTTATTTCAAAAATCATTGGTTTACCTTTTTGAAGCTTTAACTGTATATTGATACTTCCTTTTAAACTCAACTTTTTTGCAATTTTACTACAAATTTTTTCAATTATGGGAATTTTGACAAGCTCCGCAAAACAAGTGCTGCCGGAATTTAATCGCCGACGAAAAACGATGACCCTGATCTCTCCTTCATTAGAACCATAAACTCCACAAGTAAATTCTTTAGTTTTATCACCGAGAAACTCTTGCCAAATATAAGTTCGAAATAATTTTTTGTAAGCTCTTGCCTCCTTAGCCGTTTTGACAAGGTGCACAGATTTATTGCCAGAGCCATACCTGCTTTTTAGGATACAAGGGAATTCTAGTGGGTTTTCTGTAGCGACTTTTCTTGTCCACGGACAAGGAATATTTATTTTTGAAATAAATTGGCTCGTTTTGAATTTATCAAATCCAATTTTTATTGTTTTTTTATTAGGCATGAAAAAAGTAATTTTTTTGCTTATTTTAGTTAAATTCTTTTTCGCAAAATATCTTAGTTCAGGCTCTGATGCTACGAAGACCCCCTGAATTTTTTTTTGTGCCACAAGTCTGCGAAAAGCTTTTTCGTATCCTGGTTCCGTTACTTTTGGAATTTTTTCACAAAAGTCGAAAACCTGATTTCCAAAATGATCACTATGGGTGTCGCACCCGACTAATTTTTTGACTCCTTTAGTTTCTTTTAAGATCTTGCCGATTCCGAATCCGATATCTCCCGCTATTCCAGTCACTAAAATATTCATTTTTTTTCTTGCAGAACTTCTGCCAAATAGGGGATTTCGGGGTGCCGCCGATAACACTCTTTTACTAAGAGGGATGCATCGTATTTTTCTGATTTAAAAGTCACTTGGGAAGTATTTGTATCTAAGATAGCCCAAGAGGCTGCTTTACTTTTTGTTCTGGGCTGACCGACAGAACCTGGATTTACCAGCCGCACAGATCCAGTTTTTATGTCCATAGGATAATGAGTGTTGCCGAATATAACGAAGTCATGATCTAAAGATTCATATTCTGCTAGAGCTGATTTTGTGGCGTCTGGATAAAGGTAGGCTTTGGTGTTTTTAGGTGACCCATGACAAAGCAGGATTTTACAATTTCCAAAATTGAGCGAGACGTTGAGGGGCATCTTTTCAATTTCTATTAACTGAGTTTGCGAAAGTGTTTGAATAGCAATTCTTAATCCACTTCCATATTTCGAATCTACTAGTGAAAGCTCTTCAGGCGAAACAAGGCATCGCTTCAACATTTCCTCATGATTTCCTTTTACGTAGATGCAACGCCAATCGCTGAGAAGCTCTATAACTTTCTTTGGCTCAAAGTAATACCCAATCAAATCACCAGTGACTAGCAGCTGATCAATCTTATGTGCAGAAATCGAGTTCAATACTGCCTTCAATGCTTGACTATTACCATGGATATCGCCGATGAGACCGATCCTCATCTTACTTTTTGCACTATTTTACCCGCTTTTTTTTTGCAAATAAAATACAGCTTCGGGTCGTATCGCCAGATGCAAGGCCTGAAGCCCATTTGATATAATTTTCTAAGCCCCTACTACGAACATAGAGGGAAGTCTTTACGCGGGCATAGTGTGCTTCAGTTCCTGTTTTTTTTTGATTTTCATAATTTGAGTGCTTATTTAATAAAAAGAGCTCAATTGGAAAGTCTCCTAATTCGAAAACGGGTGTATAGTTACAAGAAGATAATACTTTTTTAAGACTCCTAAAATTGAAGTAGGAAAGATGATCCGGTGGATGTATCCAAGAGCCCTGAGATCGTTTTTCTTTTTTGAGCATTGCCTGAAATCCAGACGCATCGTTTGGAACAACAACGCGGAGGATTCCGTTCGCTTGGAGAAGAGGAAAAATATCTTTTAAAAGAAGAATTGGATTAATTACATGTTCAAGAATATTGCCTAAATTTACAAGGCTAAATTGAACCTTCTGCTGCCTTAATTGGCCGAGAATTTTTTCAGCCGGTCCAAATCGTATTTTGTTAATAATAGAAAAATTTTGAGTTTTTACTCCTTCACAAGAGAGGTCAGTTCCTAGGACTTTCCATTTCAAATCTTTGAGTCCTTTAAGAAAAAAACCTTCCCCACAGCCAACGTCCAAAACAGTTTTTTGACCCTTGAGCCCTAACTTTAATGCAATGAAATCGGTTACTTCACAAGCAATTTTGTTGTACAATAATTCCGACCTTGAATAAGTCCTTGAATAGGTAGAAACAGTTGGTTTTTGAAAATATTTATCCCGGTAGTATTGTTCAAGTTCCTGCTGTTTTGGCAAAGGGCAAATCTGATAAAATCCTAGTTTATGTTTCTTAAGCTTGTATTTTTGTCTTTTTATCACGGCTTATGAAAACCTGGAGAGAAAAAAAGCTTATTGATTACCACATCTGCACCATTAGGACTGATTTGCGGAATGTGACTAGATTTTTTTCTGATTATTTTTTTAACCGCTAAAGTTATTAAGCGAGCCGTGACAAAAGGTTTTTTGTTTTTGGACGACACAACGGGTATAAAATGTTTTTTACACCACTTATAAAACCGAGCTTGGTCTTTTGCTTGGTATACTGGAACTGCAGTTCTTTTTCTTGCCCAGACCTCATGCAATGTCACGCTTGCCCCGCAAATCACAGCGGAAGCATTGTCAATTGCTTTTATCATTTCGTTAGAATTATATTTTTCTGCAATTTGTATTTCCAACCCAAGTTTTTTTAAGCTGTTTTTTAAATTTGTTTTTAATTTTTTAACAGCCGATACACCTAAAGAGATAAATATGCGTTTTTCGTTTTTTTTCTTTATTTTTTTTTGGAATTCGTGTCTTAATAAAATGTACTTTTTGCCAGCTAATATTATTTTAAAATTTTGTTTTTTATAATATTTTTTTTTTGAATACACATTAGGATTTATTACGGCCCATGTTTTTATTTTATTTGCTTTGTAGTTATCGTCGATTTTAATAACCTTAATTTTTTTTGCTGTTATAAAATTAATAAATTTTTTTCTGAACCTTTCTCCATCAAGAAATAGGTACTTTGGTCCTAGAAAACTTGTTTTTTTTATTATTTCATTTGCTTCGGACTTTTTTCCACTGGCGTTTGATGTGTTGAGAGTTTTATAATTTTTTTTATGTAAATCTGCTTGCCAATTTTTATTTGTTACTAGCAAAATTGCCGGAAGTTGTTTCCTTTTGCACGCTTCGTAAATAGCCTCTGCTCGAGAGCGATGGCCCTGCCCTTTAAATGACCTATCTTCAGCTCTTATTAAGATTGTTTTTATGTTAATTTAACCTCCTAAATCCTGAGTGACAGACAGGTCCGTTCAGCAGCTTTTTTACCTTGAACCCTGATTCACACTGTCTTATTAAATTGAATATCGGGGATAGTAATTCAAAGAAATTTTTTAAGTAATTAGGTTTGTGTGCTATACAGGCATAAATACTATTGCCCACTAAATACCCTTTTTTGAGCATTTCTTGAGTCAAAAGCGTTTTATACGCAAGTGCATGTGGGCTTTTAAATGTGAAGCCTGCCAAAGCTGGTAATCCCCAATGTTCTATTTGTAGCTTATGTTCATCTGCTAATCTTTGCCATTTTTTTCGAATATTTTTACCAATCAAGGTGATCTGTTTCCAGGACTCTTCACCTTTCATGACTTCAAGGGTTCTTAATGCGGCGGCTGGGCCGATTCTTTCTGTCCAAAAAGTGCTACTGATAAAAGTTGATTGGGCGGCCTCCATGACCGGTCTACGCCCAATTACTGCCGTGATTGCATAGCCATTTCCGAGCGCCTTTCCAAACATGGCCATATCCGGGTCCACGCCGTACTTCTTGTGCAAGCCCCCAAACGTTTCTCGAAAGCCGGAAGTGCACTCATCGAAAATCAACACGATGCCTCGTTCGGAGCACAATTTTCGTATTTTTTGTAAGTATCCCGGTTTGGGTGACTCATTCCGTTCCACCTCCATCTTCACGATTCCGATACCTTCCCGTTTTACCAGACTCTCCAGCTCCTCGTACTGGTTGTACCGGAAGGGGAAGACGGTCCCTTTGAGATTCCTTGGAACGCCCTTCGGTTCGAGGCCAGGAAGCAGATGGCCATCCAGATTGTGATCATCCGCCAAGTTGGCGCTGAGATACCAATCATGCCACCCATGATATCCGCAAACCGCCACTTTTTCCTTACCGCTAGCGGCCCGGGCAATCCGGATGGCGATGGCGTTGGCCTCGCCGCCGCTTCGGGCCAGTCGTACCATTTCTGCCCACGGATGGAGCTCAATCAGCTTTTCGGCAAGGTAGACTTCTTCCGGGCAATTCAAGGTGGACATGTTTCCCTTCCTGACGACCTGTCGGACCGCTTCATCCACGGCCGGATGGCCGTACCCCAAAATATTGGTTCCAATGCCCATGATGGACATATCGACGTATTTTTTCCCATCGAGGTCCCAAACATGACATCCCTTGGCTCGACTGAAATAAGCCGGCCACTGGTTGGGCAAAAACATCTCACTGCGCTTGGAAAGCAGCATGTTCCCGCCGGGAATAATTGTCTTTGCACGCTTCCAAAGCTTTTGACCGGTTCCAAGATCAGCGCCTTCATTCCGGCTGATTTTTTTGTTTGCCTCGAAAATCACTGGGTGTCGCTGCCGGAGTTTCATCACTTCTTGCCACGAAAAGTTTGTTTGGGGAGCGAAAGATTGGAAAACTTTTCTGACGACGACCAGGTCTTTATGTTCATCCACGGTCCATCGCTCCCCGGACAGATCCTCAAAATTGGCAACATTCCTTTTTTTGAACGAATTATTCTTCCGCAGATAAGGGGTGACGTGTTCAAGTTCATGAGCAGTTTTTGCCTTCTGCCTAGCTTCCTGAAGGGCCGCGATAGAAAAAGCCTCCACATCCAACCCGTCCGGAAAAGTTGGCGGATCAACATTGGAAACATAATCGGCCCCGCTTTTCTGAAAGGCTTCCACGACGGAATCGACCAACGCGGCATCCACTAAGGGACAGTCCCCAGTAATCCGAACCACTACATCGGCTTTGTTTTTTTTGGCCGCCTCCAGATAGCGACCCAGAACATCATTCTGGCTGCCCCGGAAGAACGGAATGCTTTTTGATTTTAATAGTGAAACAAGGGGATCGTCTGATTTGTTGTTTGTGGTGGCTACCACGACATGATCAAGTCTTTGCGCCTTTCTAACCCGGTCAATTAAGATCTCGATAAGGGTTTTCCCAGCCAAGGGAGCGACCACCTTACCCGGGAAACGGGTCGAACCCATCCGGGCTTGGACGATGGCAACCACTCGCGAGGCTTTTTTCTTCACGGAGCCCAAGACCGCGGATCGAACTCCCTTTGCCAGGAGGGGCAGGAAAATGCCATAGGGACGCGGGCTCCTTCACATGCATCGAGAACTTGGAGTAGTTCCGTTACATGGCTGACGCCAAAAACAATTTTGATTTTGTCCGAGATTGCCAGAACCGAACCAAGCGCCCCCTGCAAAGGGGTCAGACCCTCCTTGCGGCATCCTTCGCGAAAACGCCCCACATGGTCCAAAACTCCTTTCGGAATCCTGCCTTTTTGACAGGGCTCCCCCAGCAGAAGGCCTTGAAAAAAAACGCTACGCGCATGAACCTCGGTGCCCCGAGCCAAAATTTTCTCCAGCAGACCCTTTTGAAACAGACGGCGATCCAAAGCATTCGCAGGCAATTGGGCAACCTGAAAACCGTAACGGGAACAGAGCTCAAGGGCCTGGACAGGGTCGTAGGAAGATATCCCGACCCGGCCCACCAAGCCCTTTTCAACGAGCAAGGCAAGCTGCTCTGCCACATCTCCGGCATCATTTTGATTTATCCTCTCCTCGTTGTGGACCAGAAGATTTGCAATTTTATCGACCCCCAAACGTTCCATGGATTGGATAACTTTCGGATGGATGGCCTCGGCGTTTTCTTCGGGCTTAAGAACGATCTTGGTGGTAATAGAAAAATCCGTGACCCGCGCCATTCCCAGTTTTTCCTCCGCCCGACCATAGGCTTGGGCCGTGTCCAACTGCGTGATTCCCTTTTCCCGACATTGATCCAGCAGGTCTTTGATTTCCTCCAATGACACCTCCCCGCGCCTGTTGGTGGCCCCATAGGCCATACCAAAAGTGGCGGTGCCCAGAATCAGGCGGTGCGGATTTATTTGGCATAGATTCATTGCCAGAGAGGTTAGATCCTAAAAGGCTCCGACCATCTTTTTATCTCCCGAATGACCCTTTTTTGTTCAACTGATTTTAATCTAGGAAAAATTGGCAAGCTGATTGCCTGAACGCCATAAGCATCCGCCAGTGGGCACGGCATGGAATTCCGGTGACGGCTTTCTTTGCCTAGTCGCCGATAAAAGGCGAAGTTTTGCACCGGGGTGTAGTGAAGATTGGCCTGGATTCCCTTGTTTCTCAATTTGATCAAAAGCTGATCCCGAGCGGTGGCCCCCCATTTTTGCGGGGTGGTCACGACATACAAATGCCAAGAAGATAAGGCTTCCGTGGTTATGCAGGGAAGCTCAAGTCCGGAGGAGTGCAGTGCTCTCTGATATTTCCCGGCGATTTGTCGACGTTTTTGCAGGAACTCACCAATCCGCCCTAACTGATTACGACCCAGAGCGGCCTGAATATCGGTCATCCGGTAATGGTTCCCTAATTCTAGCTTTTCGTAATACCAAGGATGCCCTTGAGTCAGGGAGCGATATTTAGGATCCCGGCTGATGCCGTGGGTCCTCAGCCGCAATAGCTCATCATACAGTTTGAAACAGTTGGTGGTCACCATGCCCCCCTCACCGGTGGTCATGACCTTGACGGCATGAAAGCTGAATACACATAGATCTGACCATAGGCATGAACCAATGGGCACCCCTTTGAATCTGGCGCCCGTGGCATGAGCTGCATCCTCCACCACTCTGAAGCCGTACTTGTTTCTGAGCCGGTTCAAAACGACCATGTCCACCGGGTTTCCGGCAAAATGAACAGGCGCCACCACTTTGGGCAGGCGGTTTTTGCGTGCGGCCTGTTTCAGACGCTCCTCCAATAAACCCAAATTCATGTTGTAGGTGCCCCACTCAATATCGATGAAGTCAACGTCCGCCCCGCAGCGCAAAGCCGCATCAGCGGTGGCGCAAAAGGTGTTGGGAGTAGTCCACCAACGATCCCCCGGCCCTATTCCCAGCACCATCGCGGAGAGATGGAGGCCGGCGGTGGCGGAACTGCAAGCCACCGCGTACTTAGCACCGCAAAACTTGGCGAACTCCTTCTCGAACTTTTCGATTTCCGGGCCTTGCGTAAGAAAAGGGCTCTTCAAAACGCGGACTACCGCCCGGATGTCAGACGCATCCAGGCACGGCCGGCTATAGGGTATGGAGGTCAGATGGGCTGAAAATCAGGATGCAAATGCTTTTTTATGAGAGCTCGGATTTTCGGAACATCCAAGAAATTTTCATTCTGCCCGGAATTGTAACAAAAACCATTCTTTACTCTCTGACCTTTTTTCTTCTTCAGATAATCGGAGCCAGTGTACCCGCCGCCAGTATTAAGGATCGCGTAGTACTTTCCAAGATCCACAGTATTGAGGCTATCACTGGTTGTGATCATTTCTTCATGGACTTTTTCTCCGGCCCGAATTCCCACGACTTTTTGTCGACAGGAGGGACCAATCGCCTTGGCCAAATCCATGATCCGGTAAGATGGAATTTTCGGGACAAAGATTTCGCCACCAAGCGAGTTTTGCAGCGCCCACAAGACCATCTCCACCCCTTCCTGCAAGGTGATATTGAAGCGTGTCATCGCCGGATCGGTGATTGGAAGCTCCCCGGTTTTGGCCTTCTCAAGAAAAAATGGGATAACGGAGCCACGTGAACCCATGACATTTCCATATCGGACGACCGAAAACACGGTATCCCGGCCAATATAGTTGTTGGCGGCCACAAACAATTTGTCGCTGCAAAGTTTGGTGGCCCCATAAAGGTTAATGGGGGCCGCAGCCTTGTCGGTGGATAGGGCCACCACCCGCTTTACCCCCGCATCCACGCTGGCTTCAATCAGGTTTTCTGCGCCAAGCACATTGGTGTGAATGAACTCCATCGGGTTATATTCCGCCGCCGGGACCTGCTTTAAGGCGGCCGCATGGACCACCATATCGATTCCTTCCAGAGCGCGGCGTAAACGGGCCCGGTCCCGCACATCCCCGATGAAGAATCGTATATTTTTATGCGGTTTTCCCAGGTATTTCTGCGCCATTTCGAACTGCTTTAACTCATCCCTGCTGAAAACAGCCAGCCTTTGGATTTGGGGAAATCGCTTGAGCACTTCCGCCACAAAAGTTTGTCCAAAGGACCCTGTGCCACCTGTTATGAGAATGCTTTTCATTTAAGAACTTAATCTATGTTAAATAGGCCAATTTCATTTTAGAAGTTTTTTTAAGCCTTCAGGGACAATTTAGGAGACCTTAAAAAAATTAAATGGGTAAAGGATTTTTTTAATGTACAGATATAAAGTTTATTATTTAGAAAAGGTTTAAGAGGCTTAAGTTTTTCGATCCGCTTCCCCAAAGAGCTCATGGTTGCCTTTTGACAAGGGCAGACCTTTGTTAATCCTTTCTTGTAAATAAGCGCAGGCCAGCGAAAGGTCAAAAGAGCGCCCAAGGTACTTTGCCATGATTTTTTTACATCCGCCCCCAAAGTGCAGGGTGGCAAACCTTCTCCAGGCACCCTCGGTTTCGTAGAAACCGTGGGGCAGTCCGTTTTTAAACCGGATCTCCTTTACCCCGCCCGACATTCGGAAGCCGGCTTTCTGAGCTATATTCATATCCAAGACCCCTTCTTTTGCGGGTTGCCAGCTGTTGATAACTTCAGCGGCGTGCTTCTTGGCAAAGTGGGTCCAGTGCCACATATCCGAAATTCCCCCATGGCTTCTTTTTAGATCCTCAGCCACCTCCTCCTTTCCCTGGCGAATCTCCGCAGGATCCGTGTAAAAATGAAAGAGTCTTTCAGCGAATTCCCTTAAAATGGAGGGATCGCGGATCAGGCTCTGCCCTGCGCCGACAGGTGTTGAGCCGAGGGCTTCCACGCCCCCAGGCCAAGAAAGCGTCATGCGGCCACCCGGGAACCTGGCCGCAATGGTAGAAGGGTTTTCATAAAGAAGAACATCACTATCCAAATAGAGGAACTCCCCGATCCCTTGGCCCCGGGCAAACTCCTCGATCACCAACCACCGGGCCAAAGAAAAAAATTCAAACTCCCAGGAATTTGAGGAAAGGTGCACATAGCATTCACGAAACCGTATCGCTTCCCGCGCAAAGTCCCTGATGGGCACATGCTCCAGCCCGCGATAATGGCGGTTGGATGCATCCCCGAGAAGAATGAGCGGACTGCCACCCCCCCAATGCCGGGCCTGGCAAAAAGTAAACGGCAAGTGTCGGCCATCTCCGGCCTGAAAAAAAATAACGGGTATTTCGGCTTTAATTTTTATTTTATCCGGCAAAAAGAGACATTCTCCTTTTTTTCCATCTGCCCCACGGGGCCTGTTTTTTAGAAAAAAGGCTGCCGCCCTTGGTCCGTTGGCCCGTTTTTGGACCAAAACCAATGCAGCCTGACTCGGGTTGATGTCTGCCTGCGTTCAGCAGGTTTCTTCCCCTATCCCCAACGCACGTTGACGGGATATTGGGAAAAAATTTTGTCTGGCGAGACCAGGGTCGATCCCGTGAGTTTTGCCTGAACGATGAGAATCCTGTCGAAAGGATCCTGGTGCACAGGCGGTAGCCGCGACAATCCGTAGATGGCCGTGTCCGTGAGATCCAGCTGGCTGAATCCATACCGAGCCAGTTCGCGCGGCAGCACCACGGCCGGCTCGTCCGACATGGACAGCTTTCCCAGCTGATACTTGATCTGAATCTCCCACAAGCTGATTTGGCTGTAGAACACCTCCGCCTTGGGATCCGCCAGTTCCCGGCGAACGGAAACCGGCACGGAATCCTCCTGCCCCATCAGGTAAAGCAGGGGAGCGGTGTCCAAGAGGTAGGTTCCAGCCATCGCTTTTTTTAATCTCCAACAAACATTTTTTGGATTTCGGCGTCCGCCTCAAAAAATTCCGGCCCAAGCTTGAAGACACCCTTGGACAAACCAAAAACCCGGGGAGCCGACCCCTTTCGATCCAACGGCCTAATCTCTGCAAAAGGCTTGTTTCGTTCACACAAAACCACTGTCTCCCCAGCCTTCACCAATTTCGCATATTTGGAAAGCCTTGATTTTGCCTCATTTATGTTAATTTGGATCATATTGGTTATCTAGGTCATGTTTATAGTCATGTCAACAATCATACCAAAGACACGACTCAAATTCTGACCCCCGACCTCTGGCCTCTGCTCTCTTGATTCCGTCACTCTGATTTCCATCCTCTGTCCTCTGGTCTCCATCATCTGATTTGGGCCCACCCGAGAACCCTTTCCACTCCAACTATCTTTCCAACTTGGGGCGACCAACCCAAGGCCTTGGAGACCGCCGCCACATCTGCGACAAAAAAACGCTGATCCTCATGGCGCCAAGGCAATTTCTCGTATCTTAACCGGATGCCCAACGCCTGCTCCAAATGGCCAAAAAGCTCCAACAAGGAGGAACTGTTGGCCATCCCCCCGCCCAGATTAAAGGCCCGGCCCCGGATCGCCTCAATCCGCTCTTCCGCCAGAAGGTAGCAGTCCACGGCGTCATCGGCATACAACAGGTCCCGCACCTGCTTGCCGTCCCCGGAGATGGTGAAGGCCGGGGCCCCCGGCTTGACCTTCTGCTCCAGCGCCTGCCGGCAAAACCAACCCACCCAACCTTGGTCGAAGGTGGAGTGCTGGTGACACCCGTAAATGGTGGAGTGCCGGAACACCGCGGTCCTCAGCCCATAGGTCCGCGCATACTCCAACACATACTGGTCGGCGGCCCCTTTGGAACATCCGTACGGAGTCCGAAAATCCAACGGCTGATCTTCCCCCACCCCGCGGGGATGGCTTGGAGAGGAATAGCGCCGCGCCTCCTCCGCCAGCTCCACCCCCTGCAGGGCCCCGTACACCTTGTTGGTGGAGGAGTAGACCAAGGACGCCTCGGGCCGGTGCTGCCGCAAAGCCTCCAGCAGGTTCACCGTGCCGGCCGCGTTGATTAAAAAGTCGTCCACCGGGCTTTTGACGGAGGTGGTCATAGCCACCTGCCCGGCCAGATGGAAGACGGCATCGGGACGGGTCTCCCGCACCAGATCGGCCGTCCGGGCGGCGTCGCGGATATCGCCGGTGCGAACCTCGGGTTTTCCCAAGCTTCTCAGCCACTCCAGGTTCGGTCCGGCACCCTCGCGGGACATGTTATCGAAAAGGACCACCGGGTGCCCCCGCTCGAGCAGCCGCGCGGCCAGGTTTGCGCCGAAGAAACCACAACCCCCGGTGATCAGGAACTTTTTCACGCCGCTTTTTTCTGGAACCTTTTCTCCATCCGGTAAAACCTCGCCAAAGTGCCCAGATAGCTCAAGGCAAAGGCCAAGAGATCTCTTTTTGTCCGACCGGCGCGGCGCCGCCCGAAGGTGAACGGAACCTCGCGGACGGTGAAATCGGGCCGCCCGAAGGAAAGCTTGATGAGGATCTCCTCCACGATGTCAAAGTTGGCGCACTCCAACCGGAGGGTCCGGAGGGGATCCCCCTGGTAAAGACGAAAGCTGTTGGAGACATCCCGGCAGCGAAGACGCAGGACCCAGCGAAAGACCAGATTCACCAGCAGGCTCATGGCGATCAGGATCGCCGGATTTTCGGTGTGTCCCCCGTGCACGTAGCGGGAGGCAATCACCAGATCCGCGTGATTCCTCTCCGCCCACAATTTTTGAATCACCTGCGGGTCGTGGGAGCCGTCGCAATCCATCATAACCACCCGTCTTCCTTTGGATTTGGCGATTCCGGTTTTCACCGCGTGGCTATACAGGTTGCCGCCCTCACGCGGATAATATTGTACCCCGTTTTCCCGACAGACATCGGGCGTGGCATCCATCGGGGCGAGGGTGTCGATGACCAAGATTTCGTGGGAAACCCCCAGGTCCCCGAGAACCGCACGAAGCCGGGGCAGGAACCAGCCGAGGTTTTCCCCCTCCTCATAGGCGGGAAGAATCACGGAAAGTTCGGGACCGGACGTCTGACTCATCGGGTCCGCGCCTTCTTTGATGGCTCCGGCAAATCAAGGCGCGGAAAGGAGGCCCGGGCCAGGCGCCAAACCGCATACGCAAGGTTCTCTTGGGGAGCCCAGCCGAGATGCCGGCGAGCCTTACGGGCGTCGGCCACCAGAAATCCGGGCTCCCCCTCCGCCGCCTTCTTTTTGCCAAAACGCAGCACCACCTTTAATCCCAGCTCCCGCACGACCTCCTGCACAATCCGCCGGA
>Ga0214917_10002203_pt1 | contig 24097 bp, 16 predicted proteins | sample LL_1208_BB_MetaG_FD_177983 | JGI IMG/M metagenome (GOLD analysis project Ga0214917, IMG submission 177983) | Freshwater microbial communities from Lake Lanier, Atlanta, Georgia, United States - LL_1208_BB | ecosystem: Environmental > Aquatic > Freshwater > Lake | place: USA: Georgia | collected...
AGGATTTAATGTTTATTACAAACCATATTATTGGTTTACAATGTATTATGTTCCCGAAATTGGCTAAAAGATATTTACAAGAAAAATTAAGATTACATAATTGGGATGCTGCAGACATCTATTTTAATACCATTTTTAGATATAGTCAATTCAAAATGGGTATTCTGCACCATAGGATTACCACACAGGTGGATGGATATTCTTTAATTGACCAACAAGAAAAAACCTTTATTTAATATGAGAAGATTCGTTGAAATAAAAAACAAAGAAAAGTTTTTAAAAGAGAATGCAATATTTAAAATTGATTTTAATGATAAAAGACATTGTATTCATTGTGGTGAGGATTTTTTTGTAAAAGATTATAAAGTAGAAGTCGTATATATGGACTTAAAAGATATAGTACCCGAAAAATTTATAGTTTGTCCTAACGCACCAAAATGCGATGGAACAATGATTGATTGGTTTAAAATAAAATAAAAAATATGAAAATTTGTCAAGTAATAAGTAGTAATATACCTATCAAACCTACTGGCGAAAGGGGTTGGGGTGCAACAGAATTAATTATGGATGAATATTGCAAAGGCTTAAGAAAATTAGGTCACGAAGTTCATCTTAAGTATTTAAACGAAGTTCAACCTGATGAATATGACATCGTACACATCCATGTGGCTAACCTTTGCATAGAAGCTGCTAAAAGGGGTATTCAGTATATTTACTCAACCCACGACCACCATAGTTACTATTATGGTAAGGATAGTCATAACTACAGACAACAATTGGAAGCAATTAAGAAGTCAATATTTTCTTTTGCACCTGCAGAATATGTAGTTGACTACTTTGATGATACTGATAAGTTGTTTTTCTTATCACATGGAGTTGATACCAGTTATTATTTACCTAATTTCAAAACTGACATAAAGGAACATAAGCTATTAATGTGTGCTAACAATGGTGTAGCAGGTATTGATGGTGCAGATAGAAAAGGTTTCCGTTTTGGTATTGAAGCTGCAAAGGCTTTAAACTTACCAATTACAATAGTTGGTGCAGATGCTAATACAAGATTTTTTGCAGTTCATACCGACCTTTTAGAATATGAAAGACTGACTGTGATTGATACGAACCCAACTGAAGCAGAAAAGTTAAAGATTTTCCAAGACCACACAATTTTCTTACACCCATCTAACCTTGAATATGGACATCCAAATTTGACTTTATTGGAGGCTGAAAGTTGTTGTATGCCTATGGTAGCGACTTGCAAAAGTACTAAATTACTGCCGGGCCTCTATATTTTAAACCAAATCACTACCGAAGAAGTTGTTAGAGGTATAAATTTTGTAAGTGCTATATATCAAAAGTTAGTTGATGAAATGGCAGAAAAAAGACTTCAATACGATTGGATTAATGTTTGCAAACACATTGAAAAGAATTACTTCGCAATAAAACAATTCCAAAACTTTGATTCAGACACTATCAGGAATAAATACAATAACACTTACAATAACACAGAAAAAAGATGATAACATACAAAATACATCATGTAAACGGACTTTACTTTGAATTGTCTGGTGATGAAAATAAAAACAGGGAGTACGATGTAGTATTTTATGATAACGAAACCAAGACTAACATTTATGAATGTAAGTTGAAGGTTGGTGCTTGGGCAAGATTGGAAAGAAAATACCTTTCTAATATAAGTGTAATCATAAGATTTGAAGGTCGTACTATCAAACAAATCAACTTTTTAGATGAAATTAAAGGTAAAAGGGTGTTTATTTCTTTTGAAAGTAAAGCATTAGGTGATACTCTTGCTTGGATTCCATATTGTGATGAATTTTCAAAGGTGTATGAATGTAAGGTCGTTGTATCTACTTTTAAGAATTTCTTGTTTGAGAAGGTATACCCTAATTTAGAATTTGTCGACAGAGGTACAAAAGTTGATAATTTGATTGGTATGTTTGAAATAGGATGGTATTGGGAGAAAAGCAAAGAACCAGTAAACCCTATTTTAATCCCATTACAACAATCTGCTTGTAACATACTCAATTTGCCATATAGGGAAATACAACCTGAAATTGACCCTTATTTCATCAAAGAAAAACCATTTGAAGGCAAGTATGTGTGTATTTCTATACATTCTACTGCTCTATTGAAGTATTGGTACTATTGGCAGGAATTAATTGATGGTCTTAAGGAAAGGGGCTATAAGGTAGTGGAAATTTCCAAAGAACAAAATATGATGGGAATAGATACTGGCGACCTTAAAGGATTAGAACCTTTTGAAGACAAATCTTTAGAAAATACAATGAATACTATCCATCATTGTGACTTTTTTGTAGGATTATCAAGTGGTTTGTCTTGGATGTCTTGGGCTTTAAAAAAGAAGGTATTTATGATAGCTAACTTTACAGAACCTAACCACGAATTTAATATTAATACAACAAGAATTTACGACCACACTGTGTGTAATAGTTGTTGGCATAATCCTTTATTTAAGTTTGATAAAGGAAATTGGAAATGGTGTCCAGAACACGAAGACACCCCAAGACAATTTGAGTGTCACAAAGCAATTACATCTGATAAAGTTTTAAAATTAATTGATAATGAAATTGGCGAATTGTAAACTTAACATACTTTCTTTTATTGCTGGGGCTCACTCTTGTAGTGTTGCCTACATAAAAGAAGGTGTATTAATTGCAGTATTAGAAGAAGAAAGGCTATTAAGACAAAAGTGCTTTGTAGATTTTGAAAATAATGTTGACAGATACCCTGTATTATGCTTACACAATCTTATCAATAGGTTTGGTATGGACTTAAACCAAATTGACTATTTTGTTAGTTTCTTGCACTATGAAGAATCAACCCCAATATTTGACTATTTAGATTTTAAATTGCCAGTTGAAAAGTTTATCAAGTACGACCATCATTATTCTCACGCTGCTACTGCTTACTATCTATCTGGTTTTCAGGAAGACACATTAGTATTCAATGCAGATGCTTCTGGTGGTAATGGTTACAATTCTAAAATGTACATAGGTAGCGAAGGAAACCTTAAATACATAAATGGTAACACTAATAATAGAGTTTCTATTGGTCACTTTTATGCAGCTTTGACTGAAATTTGTGGATTTAAAAGGCTTAAAGATGAAGGCAAGGTAGTTGGACTATCAAGTCATGGTGAATTATGGTATGAAGTTTATGATAGGTGGAATAATGTCTTAAAAATAGAAGGTACAAAAACGAATATTGATGGTCACCATATTGAAAGTGGTGGAGTATACCAACAAATGAATCATATTCTTTTTGATGAATTTGGTTCAAAATATTGGAAGAATGATAAATGCATCAAAGATTTAGCCTTCACAGGTCAGTTTATTTTTGAACAGAAAGTGGTAGAATTACTAAATAATTACCATACTTTATACCCAAATATCAGAAAATTAGCTTTAGCAGGGGGTATTTTTGCTAATGTTAAACTGAATAAAAAGATTAATGAATTAGATTGGGTAGATGAAGTCTTTATTGCACCGCCTATGGGTGATGAAGGATTGGCTTTAGGATGTGGTCTTTTAGCATTAAAACAATTTAACCCAGAATTTAAGCCTTGTAAGTTCAATATGTACTTGGGTAATGAATTTACTGAACAAGAAATTAGTGATGCTGCAGGGGCAATACTTCCAGAATGGACTTTTTACCCTTTAGAAGAAAATTGGGAATGGATAACACAATTACTTTTGGATAAAAAGATTATTGGATTGTATCAGGGAAGAAGTGAACATGGGCCCAGAGCATTAGGAAACAGAAGTATCATATGTGACCCACGAAACGAAGAAACTTACAAAATACTGAATAACAAGTTGCAAAGGAATGATTTTATGCCATTTGCACCTGCAGTTATGGATGTTGATGCCGATAAAATATTTGATGTAAACAAATCCAAGTATGCGGCAGAGTATATGACCTTACTATACGATAGTAACCCAGAATTTAATATTCCCACTGTAGTGCATCCAGTTGACAAGACTGCAAGGATACAGATTGTAACTCCTGAATCAAATGCCTTATTCTATAAGATTTTGAATAACTTTAGGGATGTTTCAGGGATAGGTTGCTTGGTAAATACTTCATTTAATGTTCATAACGAACCCATAGTGGATAGACCTGAAGAAGCCTTCACGCATTTAAAAAACGGAATTATAGATTATTTAATAACACCAAAAGGAATATGGCACATATAGAACAAACCAGCTACTGCAAAAAAGTAAAACAACTTTTACCTACCTATTTTGAAAACAAATCAGTTTTAGATGTAGGGTCTTTAGACATTAATGGAAACAATCGTTTCTTATTTGACAATTGTGTCTATTTAGGTATTGATGTAGGGGAAGGTGAAAATGTAGACTTGGTTTGTAAAGGTCACGAATTTAAGATTTTTGACTTGAATGGTAATGTATTACAATTTGATACAATCATATCTACTGAATGCTTTGAACACGATATGTACTGGAAAGAAACCTTGAATAATATAGTAAACAACTTACTTAAGAACGATGGTCTTTTTGTATTCACTTGTGCTACCACAGGTAGACCAGAACACGGAACTAAAAGTATGAACGAAGGTTGTTCCCCTTTGACTTGTGTTTATGAAGAATGGGAAAACTACTATAAAAATCTTACTGAAGAAGACATTAGGTCTGCCATTGATATGTCATTGTTTTCATCTTTTGAATTTTCAGTAAATAGCTATAGCCAAGACTTATACTTTTGGGGTGTAAAGAAATAAAAAAAGCCCCTTTTTTAAGGGGGCTAAAAAAAAGAAAAAAAACTTGCGGAGAGTCAGGGATTCGAACCCCAGATACCCTTACGAGTATTTCAGTTTTCAAGACTGACGCATTAAGCCTCTCTGCCAACTCTCCTATTGTGTTACTATTGATTCTAAAATTTGGTCAATATTAAATATTTCACTTTCATCCCTATATGGGAATTCATTCAATGCACCTGTTATTTGATACTTCTGCAAAAAGCTATTTCTCAAATCAGGTTTGATTGTTTCAGGATTTGCTAAAATATTTTGATGTATTTTATACCCAAAAACTTCTGGTTTGTTTGCTATCCATAATACAGTAGATTTTAAACCTAATGCAGCTGCGGTATGTTGTGCGAAGCTATCCATAAATAATCTTTTTTTACTCATAAATATTACAGAAGCAACTCCTTTGAACTTATCCATTAATTGTGTGGTGTTTTCAAAGCTCAATTGGTCATCTCTTTTTATGTGGTAAATCTTGTATTCGTTATGCAATTCATTGATTACCTTTTGAGTAATTGAATTAGGGATGTCCCTTGCCCAGCTATATTTAGCTTCTTGTTGTGCTGCACCACCATTTGTCTGAATTACCATAATTGGCTTATCTGATGCGTATTTATTCGTGTAAAAACTGACTTCTCTACTATTTAAAGTAATTTCTATAGTTTCCCCATCGTGTTCTAATCCATAAGCATTACACCAAGTCTTAATGATATGTTCTTGATTTAAGATGTTTGGGGTATAAGAGTAAGGGTCTGTATTAAAAATTAATACTTCCTTATTTTCTATGTATTTGGAATAAAAGTAAGATTCTTCGCCAAACCCAAAAACCATATCTACAAGTTGTAGATTTGAGAATACTTCAGGGTATCCTGTAACTACTATTAAAGTATCGTTTGGGTACTTTTTTTTAATGGCTTTGCATACTGCAGTAGCTATGATGGATTTTCCTAATCCACCTTGAATTGTAAAAATTATATTCATTTAATTTCACTTTTATCTTCCTTCGTTACCGATATAGGATGCACTTACTGCTTTAATTCTTTCAGTACCACTCCAACCCCATACAGCTGCTTCATCTTTTCTTGTTCCAAATATAAGAACATTATAATCACCATCAAAATTTGATGTTAATTGTACACAACTTTGTGTTGGGTCAATTACACCATAAGCCTTACCAAAATGGTTTACTGGTGCTATTTTGATTGTTTCGTTTTTATTTAAGAACTTGAAATAATCAGGCAATTCTAAAGTTGCTTGACAATTAGAAGTTGTTACTATATATCTGTAGATATTGTCACCTTCATTTGGTGATTCTACGAATGAATGTAATAAAGTATGTGTTTGTGTTTTTGCAGGGTCAGGATGTGGAATAGAAAAATATCCACCTGCTTTAGACAAATATTGGAAACAAGTGTAGTAATTACCATATTGTGTTCTATATCCGCCTCCCATAAATCCACCTCTTTGATAACCATTTTGGTTATTATTTTGACCTCCTACTGCAAAAGTATAATAACCTCCACCCATAGCATTGTTACCACCAGCCATAGTGCTTGAATATCTACCACCTATACTATTACAAAATCCTCCATTTATAGCTGAAAATGCATAACCAGTAAGTGTATTTTGATACCCTCCTGAAATTACTGAACCATATCCACCACCTGAAAAATAGTTTAAAAATCCACCATTTATATTACTATAGTAAGAATAATCTGCCGCATTTTGGTCACCACCCATAATACCACTATATGTACCATTACCACCGTAATAGCCTCCCCAATTAGGTACTACTGAATTGTTTCCTATAGGTGCATATGCTTGGTTTGTAATACTTGCACCTCCTGCACCACTTGAACCCGATGTTCCTGACCCACCTGAACCACCACTTACACCACTTGAACCTGAAGTTCCTGAACCAGTTGATGTTCCTGATGCACCTGACCCACCTGCTGCTCCATTTGTTCCATTAGAACCTGATGTAGCTGATACACCTGAAGCTGTTGATGTTCCCGATACACCTGATGTTCCGTTTGAACCTGATGTTCCACTTGAACCTGATGTCGCTGACACGCCTGAACCAGTTGATGTTCCTGAACCACCTGATGTACCTGATGAGCCAGATGTTCCACTTGAACCAGATGTTCCTGAAACGGCTGATGCTGTCGATGTTCCTGAATTACCAGAACCACCATTTGCTCCTGCAGTACCATTAGACCCTGATGTATTAGATACGCCTGAACCAGTTGATGTTCCTGAATTACCAGAACCACCATTTGCTCCTGCAGTACCATTAGACCCTGATGTATTAGATATACCAGATGCCGTAGAAGAACCTGAATTTCCAGAACCACCATTAGCACCATTAGTTCCAGAAGAACCAGAAGTTGTAGATGTCGTAGATGTGCCACTTACACCAGAAGAACCTGATGTTGAAGATGCACCTGCAGTACCATTACTTCCTGATGTATTTGAAACACCACTTAATGCACTTGTTCCGTTTGAACCTGAAGTTCCACCAGCTCCTGTAACACCACTCGTTCCTGAAGAACCATTTGAACCTGATGCACTACTTATACCACTTGTTCCTGAAGAACCTGATGAATAAAATACACCTGAACTACCACTTATACCTGATGTACCACTTGAGCTACTTAAACCTGATGTACCCGTTGTACCTGAACTCCCTGATGTTCCATTAGTACCTGAAGTTGCTGAAGAACCTGAAGTACCTGATACCCCACTTGTTTGCGAAACACCAGTTGTTCCTGATGATGCAGAACTACCTGATGTACCATTCGTACCAGTTGTGCCTGAAGAACCATTCGTTCCTGAATTTCCACTTGTTGCAGCTGCACCAGAAGAACCAGATGTACCACTTGTTGCGACTGTGGTTGCGGCTGCTTGTCCTGATGTTCCTGAAGAACCAGAAAGATTTGAAGCACCTGCATTACCACTTGATGCCGATAATCCTGAAGTTGCAGATGTACCATTTGAACCTGAAGTACCTTGTGTACCATTTGAACCTGATTGTCCTGTTACACCTGATGTTGCAGATGAACCTGCATTTCCTGATGTTCTCGATAATCCATTTGTACCATTAGTTCCACCACTACCACTCGCACCTGATGTACTTACTGCACCTGCAGTACCATTTGTACCACTTGTACCAGTTGTACCTTGCACACCTGATAATTCAAACTGCCAATTACTATATGACCCTGATGCACCCCTAAAACTATAAGGTGTAATTACTAAAGCACCAGTAGATGCATTATAACTTACTACACGGCCATAAATGCTTGTAGAAGCATCATAAACTACATTAATGAAATCATTCACATGATAACTTAAGCCTGTAGTAGTAGTAAAGGATATATTTGAGTATGGCATAATTTTATGTTAATGCAGTATCTGTTGAATGAGTCATAGTTCCTTTAATTCTTTCTGCACCATTCCAATAATTTTGTGAATGTGGGTCTTTTCTTGTTCCAATTATTAATGCCATATATTTACCATCAACATCAGAACAAAAACTTACACAACTTTGTGTTTGGTCTACTATTCCGTAAGCGTTACCAAAATGATTTACTGGTGTAACCCAAACTTGGTCGTTTTTATTTAAAAACTTATAATAACTTGGCAACTCTAAAGATGCTTGACCATTACAAGTTTGAATTTCGTATCTATAAATATTATCTCCAGCCGTAGGACTTTCTACAAAACTATGGTATAATAAATGTGTATCTGTTTTAGCTGGGTCTGGATGATTAATTCTAAATGAACCCCCATCTTTAGAAATATAATATGCATGTGCTGCATATCCTACACTAAATTGAACATTGCTACCAATAACTTGAGAATAACCTCCTGTTGCTTGACCTTGATGTCCTCCAATAGATGACGCTGCAATAGCAGTAGCTATAGATTGATGTCCTCCTAAAACCGTTGCGTATTCCCCTGTTGCACAATTTTGAAGTCCACCTCCAACAGTTGCATATGAATTTGTAGTACAAGTTGAAAAACCTCCAATTGTAGTAGAAGCATATCCTTGCGCACTTGAATAAATACCACCACCAACTGTTGCAAAAGAAGCATTTAATGTACCTCCATAACCTATTGCTTTTGTACGCCAATATGAGCCAGCTGGCATATAGATACCTGAACCACTAAAGCAGACATTACTACTTCCATCATAAGGTTGTGGATTATATGTTGATGATGCCCCATCAGGACCATTAGAACCTGAAGTACCTGAAGAACCACTTGTTCCACTAACTCCTGATGAACCATTTGTACCTGAAGAACCACTTGTTCCAGAACTACCTGATGTTCCACTTGCACCATTAGCTCCATTTGCACCTATTGTACCAGATGTTCCATTAGAACCAGAAGTACCTGAACTACCTGAACTTCCACTTGCGCCACCTCCACCATTTGTTCCTGCTGTTCCAGATGTTCCATTAGAACCAGAAGTACCTGATGAACCTGATGTTCCAGTTCCTCCTGTTGCTCCACTTGAACCTGATGTTCCATTCGTTCCTACAGAACCTGAAGTACCAGAAGAACCTGATGTTCCTGAAACACCACTTGCACCACCTGCTCCATTAGTACCACTTGTTCCATTAGAACCAGAAGTGCCTGATGAACCTGATGTTCCTGAAACTCCACTCGCACCATTTGCACCATTAGTACCACTTGTACCATTAGAACCAGTTGTACCCGATGAACCTGATGTTCCTGAAACACCACTTGCACCTGTTGTACCTGCAGTACCATTTGAACCAGTTGTACCACTTGAACCTGATGTTCCTGCACTTCCTGATGTTCCACTTGCTCCTGCAGCTCCTGATGTACCACTTGTTCCTGATGAACCCGATGTACCTGAAGAACCATTAGTACCTGCAGTTCCTCCTTGACCAGAACTTCCACTTGAACCAGATACCCCTGCAGTACCAGTAGAACCACTTGTACCTCTATTTCCAGAAGAACCTGATGTAGAACTAAAACCTGAACTTGCAGAACTTCCTGATGTTCCTGATGATGCCGAAGAACCTGATGCACCTGCAGAACCTGATGTTCCTGATGTAGTTGCACCTGATGTTCCACTTGATGCCGAAGAACCTGATGATGCCGATGTACCTGATGCGCCTGATGTGCCTGTGCTTCCACTATTACCTGAAGATGCCGCTGCACCCGATGTTCCTGATGATGCAGAAGAACCTGATGTTCCTGCAGCCGTAGATGACCCACTCGCACCTGATGTTCCACTTGATGCAGAAGTTCCTGAAGTACCTGATGTTCCACTTTCACCTGAAGTTCCTGATGAATTTGAAAGACCAGATGTACCACTTGAAGCCGATGTACCTGAAGTACCTGAAGAACCAGAAGTACCTGCTAAACCAGTTGTTCCTGATGTCCCACCAGATGTTCCTGATGTGCCTGAAGAACCACTCGCACCTGATGTCCCAGAAGAACCACTTGCTGCAGAAGTACCATTAGTACCTGCAGTACCATTACTTCCAGATAATGCAGAATTACCAGCAGTACCTGAAGTACCATTAGTACCATTTTGTGCCGCTAAATTTAAAGTCCAACTACCATAACTACCACTTCCTTTAAAATAAGTAGGTGTAATCACCATAGCACCAGTACCAGAGTTATATGATACAACTACGCCATTGATGAAATTATTTGCATCATAGCTGAATTGTACAAAATCCCCTGCTACATAAGATAGACCAGTAGGTATGGTAAACGATAAATTTGAATACGACATTTATAAAAAAGATTAGATAGTAAAGCTCATATCCATAGTTTGTTTTTCAACTACAGATAAATTAAGTTTAGCTGCAATAAGGTCAATTAAAACACTATCATCATGACCCCAACCTTCTACTTCAGGTGTTGTCATTTGTAATCTGTGTGAAATAACTGTATCCATCATTGGATTACCATTACTACCATCAGGATTTTTTTCGTATTTGATATTTCCGAATTTTACTTCAAAAATATTTGCATCGTTATGTGTTGATTCTAAAGAACCAATAACATATTTAGCAACACTTACACACATATACTCTCCTGTTAAAGTTGTGTGTTCGAATGGACTTGTTTGAATAATTTTAGTCGCTGCAGGACTAATTTTTGCTACTATCATATTTTTTTGTTTAGTATGTTTTTAAAATGTCATTCGGTAAATCATTTAATACTTCAACACCTCTACGAGCATTAGAAACTGCTTTATCTTTTCTTGTACCAATAATTAGAACATCAAAGCTACCATCTACTTCTGATACGAAGTTAACACAACTTTGTGATTCATCCATAATTCCATAAGCAGCACCAAAATTATCATTTGCCGTTACAGAAATTTGGTCATTTTTATTTAAAAACTTATAATAACTTGGTAATTCTAAAGATGCTTGACAATTACAAGTTTGGATTTTATAACGATAAATATTATCTGGTGTAGGTGCTTCTACGAAACTGTGTACTAATTGATGAGTATGTGTTTTTGCAGGATTTGGATGGTCTATTGCAAAAGAACCTCCATACTTAAATAAATAAGATGAAAAAGTAGTATAAGATGCGTTTGCACTAATATATTGACCTGCTATTGAACTTCTGCTATATGCTCCTCCAATCGTATTAAGTCTTGCACCCAAAATACCACTATAAGCCCCTGTTACATTATTTTGTCCTCCACCACCAATACCATTAGAATAAGTACCACTTATTGAATTAGCATATCCTCCTGTAATATTACCTGCATATCCTGAATTTGAATTATTATATCCTCCTCCTATTACTCCATATGTATTATAAACTTTATTATTACACCCTCCTATTACTACCGCCCTATTTGCTAAAGTACAATTAGTATATCCTCCTAATATAGTACTTGCAGTATTAGGATTATAATTACCACCAGCAGCAGTAAATGCAACACTTGAAGCTCCTAAATAGGTTATAGCATTTGGGTTAGAACCATTACCTCCATTAACACCTGAAACTCCTGATGAACCAGAAGTACCTGATGAGCCAGAAGTTCCTGAACCACCACTTGATTGACCTGCACCACTACTTCCTGATGTTCCTCCAGAACCATTAACACCTGATACTCCTGAAGCTCCTGCCGCACCATTTGAACGAGCTGCACCTGAAGAACCTGATGTGCCTGATTGACCTGAAGCTACTGATGTTCCTGATGCTCCTGCTGCCCCATTAGAACGAGCTGCACCTGAAGAACCTGATGTTCCTGATTGACCTGATGCCCCTGAAACGCCTGAAGCTCCTGATGAACCTGCAGTACGAGCTGTACCAGAAGAACCCGATGTACCACCTGTTCCGTTACTTCCTGATGTTCCACTTGCACCTGCTCCACCACCTGAAGCAGCCGCACCTGAAGAACCTGAAGTTCCACCTGTTCCGTTACTTCCTGATGTTCCACTTGCACCTGCAGCACCATTAGATACGGCACTACCTGATGACCCTGAAGTTCCGTTTGTTCCGTTGCTTCCAGATGCACCACTTGCTCCTATAGTTCTACCTGCACCAGAAGAACCAGATGTTCCACTTGCTCCTGCTACACCATTAGAACCAGAAGTTCCACTCGCACCTGCTCCACCAGAAGCTCCACCAAATCCTGATGTACCTGAAAAACCATTCAATATTGATGCTGCACCAGTTGTTCCTGATGTTCCAGCTGTACCAGAAGATAAAAAAGAAGAACCAGAAGTACCACTTGTTCCTGATACCCCTGCAGTTCCTATACTAAATCCATTTGTACCAACAGAACCTGAAGTTCCTGCAAGTCCTGAAGTTCCATTAGAACCTGAAAGTGCTGACGCACCTGATGTTCCGTTTGCAGTTGATGCTCCTGAAGTACCTACTGAACCTGAAGTTCCTTGTGTACCATTAGACCCTGAAGCACCTGATAGTCCAGATGAACCTGATGTACCATTTGCAGTTGATGCTCCTGAAGTACCTATAGACCCACTTGTGCCTGATGTACCAGTAGTTGCTGATGTTCCTGATGTTGCACTCGCACCTGATGTACCAGTACTACCCGAAGCACCTGAAGTGCCTACTGCACCTGTTGTACCTGTCGTACCTGCAGAACCAGAAGATGCAGAAGTTCCTGAATTTCCAGAAGAACCAGAAGATGCAGAAGTTCCTGATGCACCTGATGTTGCTGATGAGCCAGAAGCACCCGATGTTCCACTTGAACCATTTAAACCCGAAGTTCCTGCTTGTCTTGATTCGCCAGAAGTACCAGAAGTTGCACTTGTACCTGATGTACCCGAAGTTCCTGCAGTTCCGTTAGTGCCTGAACTACCTACTGCACCTGTTAAAGATGCATTCCAAGTAGTGTAAGTACCACTACCTTGAAAAAATGTAGGTGTTATAACCAAAGCACCTGTGCTATTATTATACGAAACTACCTGCCCAATAATATAATTATCAGCATCGTGACTCAATTGAATGAAGTCAAAAGGTTTGAAAAATAAACCAGTAGTAATCGTAAAATTCAAGTTGCTATACGGCATTATTATAAATCTTTTAAACTAAAGGTAAAGTTTGTGAAGTTCCACTTGTTCCGAAGTAAACGGCAGTTTCACCTGATGTTCCTGTTGTACCAGTAGTACCTGCAGTACCCGCAGTTGCAGCAGTTCCTGAAGAACCTGAAGTTCCTGATGTTCCACTTTCGCCTGATGTTCCTGAAGAACCACTTGTTCCAGCAGTTCCGTTTGTACCTGATGTACCAGTAGTTCCTGATGAACCAGAAGTTCCGTTTGTACCACTTGTTCCAGTAGTTCCGTTTGTACCACTTGTTCCAGTAGTTCCAGATGAACCATTTGTACCATTAGTACCTGATGTTCCTGATGAACCTGATGTACCATTTGTTCCACTTGTTCCAGAAGAACCATCTGTACCAGAAGTACCTGATGTACCAGTAGAACCTGATGTACCATGTGTTCCTGATGTTCCTGATGAACCATTCGTGCCATTTGTTCCAGAAGTACCAGTTGAACCCGAAGTTCCAGCAGTAGCAGAAGTACCTGAAGTACCTGATGAACCATCTGTACCAGAAGTTCCTGTTGTTCCACTTGAACCCGAAGTTCCTGAAGAACCAGATGATGCCGAAGTACCTGATGAACCATCCGTTCCAGTTGTACCTGAAGTTCCTGATGAACCATCTGTTCCAGTTGTACCTGATGTACCAGTTGTACCTGAAGTACCTGATTCACCTGAAGTACCATTAGTACCTGAAGTTCCACTTACACCTTCTGATTGGAATGATACATAGCTATCTCCTATAATTGTACCTGAACCTGCAATTAAAGAATACCCACTAAATGTATAGTTTTGAGTACCTCCATTATAACTTCTACTTGTAAATCTTATTATATTAAAGTTGGCAGGATTACTAATTTGTACAATTTGAATAATAACGGGTAAAGATAATCCACTTAACACTCCACCAAAACTTTGAGAAGTATTAGTAGTATCGTTTATTTCTAATAGTGAGAAATTCCAATTAAATGTACCGCTATTTGGAGTTAAGTTAGTTGAAGTCCAAGTTGAACTTAATGCACCATTTCCACCATTAGCACCTGCAGTTCCTGATGAACCATCTGTACCTGCTGTACCTGATTCGCCAGAAGTTCCAGAAGTTCCAGATGAACCATCCGTACCTGATGTTCCTGCAGAACCTGAAGTTCCGTCTGTACCTGATGTACCAGAAGTTCCTGATGAACCATGTGTGCCTGATGTTCCTGATGAACCAGAAGTTCCATCTGTACCAGCAGTACCAGAAGTTCCTGATGAACCTGCTGTTCCATTTGTTCCAGAAGTTCCAGAAGAACCTGAAGTTCCAGAAGAACCATCACCACCCGCAGCACCAACAAGGTTTACAATCCAAGAAGCGTATGTACCTGAACCAATTTTACTAACACACACGAAATCTAACTGCCCAGTACCACTATTATATGCAGTAACCGTTGCATCCTGACTATTTGAAATGTCATAAACTAATGTAAACTCTTGACCTATTGTATATGCTAACCCAGTACCTATTGTTACAGTACCAGTTTGACCATTATTTTGTAAAGTATATGAAGTAGAAGATGTTGTGGCATATCTGTCCCCAGAAAGACCTGAAGAACCTGATGTACCTACAGAACCATCTGTACCACTTGTTCCTGATGTACCAGAACTACCAGAAGTGCCATCTGTACCTGATGTACCTGATGTACCATTTGTACCTGATGTTCCTGCTTCACCTGATGTTCCTGAACTTCCATCTGTACCTGATGTACCAGTTGTTCCATTTGTTCCAGAAGAACCAGAAGTTCCATCTGTACCTGATGTACCAGAAGTTCCACTTGAACCATCCGTACCTGATGTGCCTGATTCTCCACTTGTTCCTGATGAACCAGAAGTACCATCCGTTCCTGATGTACCAGAAGACCCTGATGTACCATCTGTACCTGATGTTCCTGTTGAACCAGATGTACCATCCGTTCCTGATGTACCTGATGAACCAGAAGTACCATCCGTTCCTGATGTACCAGTAGAACCACTTGTACCTGATGAACCTGAAGATGCTGAAGTTCCTGAACTACCAGAAGTACCTGATGAACCTGATGTGCCATCCGTACCAGAAGTACCTGATGAACCATCTGTACCAGAAGTTCCACTTTCACCAGAAGTGCCTGATGAACCATCTGTACCAGAAGTGCCTGATGAACCATCTGTACCAGAAGTGCCTGATTCGCCACTTGTACCTGATGAACCAGAAGTGCCATTAGTACCTGAAGTTCCAGAAGAACCATCAGAACCATGTGTACCACTTGTTCCTGCAGTTGCAGAAGTTCCAGAAGAACCATCTGTACCTGATGTTCCAGATTCACCTGATGTTCCAGATTCACCTGATGTTCCTGATGAACCAGAAGTTCCATCTGTTCCTGATGTACCAGTAGAACCAGAAGTTCCGTCTGTACCTGATGTACCTGAAGAACCTGATGTACCAGCTGTTCCTGCTGAACCTGATGTACCATCTGTACCTGATGTACCAGTAGAACCTGAAGTTCCATTAGTACCTGATGTACCTGATTCACCACTTGTTCCAGAAGAACCATCAGAACCTGATGTACCAGCAGAACCATCACTTGCAGAAGTACCTGCAGTTCCAGAAGTGCCGCTTGAACCATCCGTACCAGAAGTTCCTGATGTACCATCTGTTCCTGAAGTTCCAGATTCGCCAGAAGTTCCTGATGATGCCGAAGTACCAGATGAACCATCTGTTCCACTTGTTCCAGAAGAACCATCTGTACCTGATGTACCATTAGAACCATCTGTACCAGATGTACCAGATGAACCATCTGTACCAGAAGTGCCACTTTCGCCACTTGTACCAGATGTTCCAGTTGTTCCACTTGAACCATTTGTACCTGATGTTCCTGATTCACCTGAAGTTCCTGATTCACCAGAAGTTCCTGATGTTCCAGTAGTTCCTGATGAACCTGATGTTCCGTCTGTGCCAGAAGTACCAGAAGTACCTGTTGTTCCATTAGAACCATCTGTACCATTAGTACCAGAAGTTCCTGATTCTCCCGAAGTGCCTGATGAACCATCAGTACCAGAAGAACCATCCGTTCCACTTGTTCCGTCTATAGCTGAAGTACCCGAAGTACCTGTTGTTCCACTTGAACCATCCGTTCCACTTGTTCCATTCTCTCCACTTGTTCCTGAACTGCCTGATGATGCCGAAGTTCCAGAAGAACCATCTACACCAGCAGTACCAGAAGAACCATTAGAACCATTTGTTCCAGAAGTTCCACTTTCACCAGAAGTTCCTGATGATGCCGAAGTACCAGATGAACCATCTGTGCCACTTGTTCCAGAAGAACCATCTGTTCCAGAAGTTCCACTTTCACCAGAAGTGCCTGATGAACCATCCGTACCATTAGTACCAGAAGAACCAGAAGTTCCGTCTGTGCCACTTGTTCCAGAAGAACCATCTGTACCAGAAGTACCTGCTTCACCTGATGTACCTGATGAACCATCCGTACCTGATGTTCCAGTTGTACCTGAAGAACCATCTGTACCTGATGTACCATCTACTCCCGAAGTTGCGGCAGTACCTGAAGTTCCATTTGAACCACTTGAACCACTTGTACCAGCAGTTCCACTTTCACCTGATGTACCAGTAGTTCCTGATGAACCATCTGTACCTGATGTGCCAGATTCACCTGATGTTCCAGATTCACCTGATGTTCCAGATTCTCCTGACGAACCTGATGAACCATCTGTACCATTAGTACCTGATTCACCTGAAGTTCCACTTGTTGCTGAAGTTCCAGAAGTTCCTGTTGTTCCAGAAGAACCATCTGTTCCAGAAGTTCCTGCAGTACCAGTTTCACCTGATGAACCTGATGTGCCATCTGTTCCAGAAGTTCCAGCTGTTCCTGATGTTCCGTCTGTACCATTTGTTCCAGAAGAACCCGAAGTTCCTGCTGTACCATTTGTACCTGATGTACCTGTAGTTCCAGATTCACCAGAAGTACCATTTATTCCTGAAGTTCCTGAAGTTCCCTCTGTTCCAGAAGTACCTGATGAACCACTTGTACCATCTGTTCCCGAAGTTCCACTTGTTCCTGATGAACCAGAAGTTCCAGAAGAACCATCTGTACCAGTTGTACCATTAGTACCAGCAGTTCCAGAAGAACCAGAAGTTCCTGATGAACCATCACCACCCGCAGCACCAACAAGGTTTACAATCCAAGAAGCATATGTACCTGAACCAATTTTACTAACACACACAAAATCTAATTGACCAGTACCACTATTATATGCAGTAACGGTTGCATCCTGACTATTGTTTATGTCATAAACTAATGTAAACTCTTGACCTATTGTATATGCAAGACCAGTACCAATTGTTACAGTACCAGTTCCTCCTGCATTTTGTAAAGTATATGAAGTAGAAGATGTTGTAGCATATCTGTCCCCAGAAAGACCTGATGAACCAGCAGTACCTGATGACCCATCTACACCTGCTGTACCAGAAGAACCATCCGTTCCAGAAGAACCAGAAGTTCCAGAAGAACCAGTTTCACCACTTGTACCAAAAGTTCCATCTACACCAGAAGTTCCAGAAGAACCCGATGTTCCATCTGTACCACTTGTTCCTGATGAACCTGCAGTTCCAGAAGTTCCTTGATATTCTAAATTTACTGTCCAAAGACTATATGTACCACTACCAACTACATAGTTTGGTGTTGTATTTATTTGTAAAATGCCTGTTAATGGGTCATAACCATCTACGGTTGTAACAAAAAAGTTAGAAGAATTATATGCAACTTTAATTGTTTGAGCATAAGTATACGCTAATCCTGTACCCACCGTTATTGGTGTAGTAATTGCAGCTAAATCTATAGAAGTAAGCGAAGAAGTTGCAAATGCATCACCTGAAACACCTGAAGTACCAGCAGTTCCTGCTCCTGAAGTTCCAGAAGAACCAGACGCACCTGATGCAACAACTGACCAAGAAGTATATGTGCCACTACCTGCATAAGAAATAGGTGTAAATACTAATTGACCATTAGCAGGATTATAACTTACTACTTGTGCATTAATATAATTACTTGAATTATTAATGACTTGTATAAATTGTCCAGCTACAAAGTTTAGTCCTAAATCCGTTGTAATGGTTATGTTAGAATAAGGCATCCTATTTATTTTTTATGATTTATGGTGCAGGTGGTAAAGTAATCGAACTTCCACTTGTTCCAAATAATATTGTTGAAGAACCTGATGTACCAGCAGTTCCCGCAGTTCCTGCAGTACCAGTTTGACCTGAAGTACCACTCTCCCCACTTGTTCCAGATTCGCCTGATGTACCAGAAGCACCTGAAGTACCAGAAGTACCTTCTAAACCTGAAGTACCTGATTCGCCAGAAGTTCCAGAAGAACCATCTAAACCTGCAGTACCAGAAGAACCAGATGTTCCACTCGCACCAGAAGTACCAGAAGTTCCAGATGAACCATTAGAACCATTTGTTCCAGAAGTTCCAGATTCGCCTGATGTTCCAGAAGTTCCATCTACACCCGAAGTTCCAGATTCGCCAGATGTACCTGAAGTACCTGCTTCGCCAGAAGTTCCAGAAGAACCATCTGTTCCACTTGCACCTGATGTTCCCGATGAACCACTTGATGCCGATGTACCTGATGAACCATCTGTACCAGAAGTACCACTTTCACCTGATGTACCAGAAGTTCCGTCTACACCAGAAGTACCTGATTCACCACTTGTTCCAGAAGAACCTGAATCTCCAGATGTTCCAGAAGAACCTGATGTTCCACTTGCACCTGCAGTTCCTGATGAACCACTTGATGCCGATGTACCTGATGTACCTGAAACACCTGATGTTCCAGATTCGCCAGAAGTACCTGCAGTACCATCTCCACCTGCACCACCTGATAAATTTACTTGCCAAAATGAAAATGACCCAGTTCCTACAATGTTTGTCACATTAAGAGTTAAAACTCCTGTTCCAGTCACATAATTAACTACAAGTCCATCAAAATAATTTGTATATCCTGCTCCTACGATTACTGATTGTCCTACAGTATAAGACTTACCAGTTTCAATATTTACTACTTGGTTTGTGGCAACTACTAATGTTCCTAAATCTATGGTATCCAAAGAAACAGAAGAATATGTGTCGCCTGAAAGACCTGAAGTACCATCTGCACCTGATGTTCCAGAAGTGCCATCTACACCTGATGTTCCTGCTTCACCACTTGTTCCTGATGAACCATCCGCACCTGCAGTTCCTGATGAACCATCTGTTCCACTTGCGCCACTTGTTCCAGAAGAACCATCTGTTCCTGATGTACCTGCATTGCCTGATGTTCCTGATGTACCTGAATCACCTGATGTACCACTTGAACCATCTGTTCCTGATGTACCTGATTCACCACTTGTTCCAGAAGAACCATCAACACCTGCAGTACCAGAAGAACCATCAGTTCCAGCTGCTCCACTTGTGCCAGAAGAACCAGATGTACCATGCGTACCAGAAGTACCAGATACACCAGAAGTTCCAGACTCACCTGAAGTGCCACTTGAACCATCTGTTCCAGAAGTTCCAGAAGAACCATCTGTTGCAGAAGTACCAGAAGAACCAGATGTTCCACTCGCACCAGAAGTACCAGAAGAACCAGATGTTCCAGCAGTTCCAGTTAAACCAGAAGTGCCACTAACACCAGATGTTCCAGATTCACCAGAAGTACCAGAAACACCAGAAGTACCAGATTCGCCTGATGTACCTGCAGTTCCTGAACCACCTGAACCACCAGTTGCTACTTTTGGTAACAATACGGCAGTACTATTTGACATTTTAATATAAACTGGAAAATATGGAGCTGTTGGTTGAGTAGCAGTTAAACCACCACCTGAACTTAAATATATTACATCACCAACTGCACCAATTCCTGTTAATTCAACATCATTTACTACTCTACCTGCTGGTCTAATTCTTAAATTTCCTTGTGTAGGTGTATTTACCGAAGTAACTAAACCAATAATACTATTAATATCTGCTTCAGTATTTCCTGTAACAACTGCAAAAGTTCCATTGCTTTGTAATTTTACAAAATCACCGACTACAAAAGCTGCATAAGCAGTTGAGTTAGGGTCTAATGCAAAAAATGTTGTTAAATAATTTCTATATCTAAATCTATCGTGTAAGTCATTTAACCATTGTGCTGCACCTCCAATCAATCCTATAATTATAGCAGTAGGTGCAACAACTGGAAGTCCGTCTTCACTTACCTCAAAAATTAAACTATTTTGGTTTTCTAATGGAAAGTTATTACCTGCTTGACTATTGTCAGTAAGTAATACATATAAATCAACATCCTCAAGGACACAAACCACTTCTGTAGCAGTTTGCGAACTGATAGATACAATTTTATATGAAGAACCATTAGTTTGACCAAGATACATTCCAACAGCAACATCAAAACCATTCCATTCGTATGCAGTAGGTGTAGTGTCTTCAGATGAGTTTAATTGTGCGGTAATTGTTAAAGTTGCATTGAAAGAAAATGGAGAACCATTCCAAACAGATGCACCATTAACATAAGTACTATTAACAGTTACCGAACCAGTATTAATTGAACCTACAATATTTTTTGGAGGTAAGATAAGTTGTGCCATACTAATTATATGTAGTTGATGTAAATGATATTGTTAAAGCGTTTGCATCAGTTGCTGCTCCATTAAATCCTGCGTTTGCAGCAGTATTACTATAGAAAGTAACCGAAGCGAATGAAGTTGCAATCAACATAGCAAATTGAGCTGCAGAAGTTCCTGTATATGGTCTTATTAAACTTGTACCTGTATTTAAACCTAAAGAAAATGCACCAATTATTGTGTTTCCTAAAGGATGAGTTACTTGCACATTAGCACCTGCCACATTGAATGACCATCCTCCTGCACCAATTAAGTTAGCACCACTTGGAGCAGTTGCAGAAGTGATTGATGAAATAGAACCAGCTGTTGTTGCTACTACAACTTTATATACAAATAAAGCACCTGCTACGGCACTTGATGTTCCAGAAGTACCAGACACACCAGAAGTACCTGTTGCACCTGCCGCACCTGAAGTTCCTGCAGTTCCATTACCAGATTCACCTGATGTTCCAGAAGTACCTGCTCCGTCAGCACCTGATGTTCCAGAAGTACCAGTTAAACCAGAAGTACCAGTTTCACCTGATGTTCCAGAAGTACCAGTTAAACCAGAAGTACCAGTTTCACCTGATGTTCCAGAAGTACCTGCTCCATCAGCACCAGAAGTACCTGATGAACCATCAGCACCTGCCGTTCCAGAAGTACCATCTGCACCAGAAGTACCAGCAGTTCCATTAGCACCTGCAGCACCCGAAGTACCACCAGTTCCATTACCAGAAACGCCTGAAGTACCTGCCGTACCAGTAATACCTGATGTACCATCTTGTCCTGATGTACCAGAAGTTCCTTGACCAGATGTTCCTGATGAACCTGTTTGACCAGAAGTACCAGTTAAACCAGAAGAACCAGAAGTACCAGCAGTACCTGTTTCACCATTTGTACCAGATTCACCTGAAGAACCAGAAGTACCTGTTGTTCCTGATGAACCACTTGTACCTTGTGTACCTGTTGCACCCGTTAATCCTGAAGTTCCTGATGAACCATTAACACCAGATGTACCATCGACCCCAGATGTACCAGTCGCGCCATCTGCACCAGAAGTACCAGAAGTACCTGCCGTACCGAATGCCGTACCATCTGCACCAGAAGTTCCAGAAACACCCGAAGTACCTGTTGCACCCGAAGTACCTGCAGTACCATTACCAGATGTACCAGAAGTACCTGTTGCTCCTGTTGCACCTGATGTTCCAGAAGAACCATTTGCACCATTAGCACCTGAAGTACCATTAACACCAGCAGTACCAGAAGTACCAGTTGCACCAGTTCCACCAGAAGTTCCTGATGAACCATTAGCACCAACACCACCAGAAGTTCCTGATGAACCAGAAACACCAGAAGTACCTGCTACACCACCTGCACCAGAAGTACCTGCTGAACCAGAAGAACCTGATGTACCAGCAGTACCAAAATTAGTTCCGTCTTGTCCAGAAGAACCTGATGAACCTGAAGTTCCTGAAGAACCACCATCAGCTCCTGAAGTACCATTAGTTCCTGCTCCACCTGCACCTGCACCGCCTCCGTAAAAGCCGAAAGGTCCTGATGTATAAAATTTTCTTAATAAGTTTTGCATAGTAGCCAATTTGTTTTGTGTTTGTTTTTAGAAACCCATCATTATATCAATGCCACCTGCTACCCAAATAATAGTAAAACCATCAATTGGTGAGCTTGGACTTGCTGCACTAATTACAAATGTTTCTCCTTCAGCAATAGGAATAGCAGTAGATTGATTCCCTTGAAAAGTCATATTGCCTATAATTTCACAACTTGACCCTGTTCTTGGGGCAACCGTAAGTTGAGATACACCATTAGCAGTTGCTATGGTTACACTTCCACTTGTAAGAGTACTTGTAAAAAAGTTCATATTCGTTTTATTGTGGCATTTCTAACATATCTTCTTCATTGAATAAGTCTTCAAACTCAATGGTTTCAACATATTGACCGCCTTTATATAAAAATAAGTTTATAATTTCCTTCCCTTTCTCGTTCACATCCTTCACACACATCACTTCCACATCAAATTTTAGTTCTTCTTCTGATTTTTTTAGTCTTTCTGCAAATCTTACCAACGATTTCAAAATGAAAGGTGGTGCTATTTTGCTATAACCTAAAAAATCAACCCTAACTCCTAATACTTCCATTATGCTAAAATTTTCTTTTTTTGCATAATCAACCATTATTTGATAGGTGTTACCTTCTTCATTTAAACCGAGCATAAGTTGCACATTATCAGGGTTTAAGTTCTTGTCTTTCGCATATTTATTGATGCATTTCAAGACAATCTTTCTAAATTCGCTTTGAATTAAATCAATCATTTTAATTTCTTTTGTGCTAAATTACATATATTAATGCATTTTAACTACAATCACATTCTAATTTTTGTACAGAACAATCGCACTTTATAGGAACAGTTGCTTTTACAAAACCAGACTTAACAGAAACATAACCATTTAAGGTAATTATAGCATCTTTTTGCTTCAATGTATACGCTATAATATCGGATGCATCCTTAAATAAATATTGTGGGTTTATACTGAATTCAAAAGGAATATCACTATAACCATTTGCAGGGATTAAAGATGTGGTTATGTCATTAACATACCCCGCTTCTTGTCCATTTATGTAAACTTTGAGTAAAAATTCTTCTACGATAAATTCCAAGTCAGAAGTGCTTGAAAATCTTATAGTTACACTACCTTTTACTAATTGTAAAGTGATAGTTTTAAGGTCAAATTTTAATATTTTCCATTGAAAATCCTTCAATAATGTCGCTTGTTTCTGAAAATAAGAATAGAGGCCATAGGCAACCAAGCCTAAACCCCCTACTGCAAACAAACCGATTATTGCTTTTTTCATCTTTTTTTATATTCTATATGTTATTCCTTTACCTTCCCAATTACTATTAATTTTACCAATTCTATATGAAAAAGCTCCAAATAAATCAGCATCAACTCCATTTCTCATAGCACCCAACAATGAATACTTTTCTGTAGGGAATCCAAATGCATAATTTTGTCTTACACCAT
>Ga0214917_10002204_pt1 | contig 24093 bp, 23 predicted proteins | sample LL_1208_BB_MetaG_FD_177983 | JGI IMG/M metagenome (GOLD analysis project Ga0214917, IMG submission 177983) | Freshwater microbial communities from Lake Lanier, Atlanta, Georgia, United States - LL_1208_BB | ecosystem: Environmental > Aquatic > Freshwater > Lake | place: USA: Georgia | collected...
AGGATCGGTCGAAAGGCAGGTCCAGGCGCCAAATAGCCAGTCGATGGGGAAGAGAGCGTGGCGAACTCCCACTCCCGTATGAACCCTTGGAGGCAAAACCTCCAAGGGTTCTTTTTTTGTCCAAATGGCTTATCCGCAAGGACTCGACTGCGAAAAAAACTGTCGTTTTGCGGCGGGAAATTCGTTGACCCTGGGAGTTCCGGATGGTTTAATTTCCGACTCATCTTTATCCGGAGGTTCACGTGGCTAAAAGGTTAGGTATCAAAGCAAAACTACGGTCGGAGATCGGGGGGCGTCGGCCCCACCGGATTCGCGTGAACGGGCATGTTCCGGCGGTTCTTTACGGGAGCGGCAAGGCAGAGGCTCTGGAGCTCAATGGCCGGGAACTGGCCGAGGCCTTGCACGGGGCTTCTTCGGACAGCGTGTTGGTGGACTTGTCTGTTGAGGGCGAGGGTGGAGCGGTCACCAAAAAAATGGCTTTGATCCGGGAGGTCCAGCACGATCCGCTGAAAGACACCATTCAGCATGTGGATTTTCACCAGGTGGAAGAAAACAAGAAACTCCGCGTGGAAGTCCCTGTGCACGAGATCGGGGAAGCCGTGGGAGTTCGCACCGGCGGGGGAATCCTTGACCACGCCCTCCGCACGCTTCGGGTGGAATGTCTGCCAAAGGATCTCCCTGATCGCATTGATGTGGATGTATCCTCGTTGGAGGTCGGTCAGGCCATCCATGTCAGCGAGGTCAAGCTACCTGCGGGCGTCACGGTGCTGAACGCCAAGGAACTCCCGGTGTTCATGGTGCTCTTGCCGACCGTCGAGGAAGAGCCTGCTCCTGGCACCGCTGCCGCCACCGAGCCCGAAGTCATCCGCGAAAAGAAGGAAGGCGAGGAGGGCGAAGCGGCCGGAGAGAAAAAGGAGGCCGGGAAGGCCGAGCCCAAGAAAGATGCGAAAGAACCCGCGAAGGCGGAAGCCAAGGAGGGAGCCAAAAAGGAACCGGCCAAGAAGTAAGCGGCGGCAGTTTTCATGGAGACCTGCCTCGTCGCCGGATTGGGAAACGAGGGTTCCGCCTATCGGGGAACCCGTCACAATTTCGGTTTCGAGGTGGTCGACCGGATGGCCGCCGAGCAGGGCATCCCCTGGGAAAAAAGCCGCCATGCCGAGGCATGGGAGGCCCGTTTGCCGGGGAACCGGATCCTGCTCAAGCCAACCACGATGATGAACGCCTCGGGCGAGGCCATCCGGGCGGCGCTGGACTGGTGGAAAATTCCTCCGAACGATTTTATGGTGATTGTGGACGACATCGATCTGCCCCTTGGGCGTCTCCGTCTCCGGGCGGAAGGCTCAAGCGGTGGCCACCGTGGCCTCGAATCCATCGAAGGTCATCTCGGAACCCGTGAGTTTGCCCGCCTACGGGGCGGCGTGGGCCGTCCCACGGGGGAACGGGAGGCGGCGGATCACGTGTTGGAAAAGTTTGCCCCTGAAGAGCGACCGGTGGTCGCCCGGATGGTGGCGGCGGCCGCGCAAGCGGTGGAAACCTGGTGGCGGGACGGCTGGGAGGCTGCGCTGCCCTTGGGCAACCGGAAAGTGGAGGCATGAAAACATACGACCTATTGGTGATTTTGGATCTGGCCGGCAAGGAGGAGTCCCTGCCTGAGACCCTGACCCTCGTGGAAAACGAGATCAAATCCGTCGGGGGCCGGGTGGTGCGCACGCAAAAAATGGAACGGAAAAAGTTCGAATACGTGGCGGGACCTCTCGAATCCGGCTTCTATGTCAATTTCACCTGCGAGCTGCCCTCCCAGGAAATTCCCAAACTGCGCGGCAAACTGGAGCTTTGTGCCCCGGTCTACCGGAACCTCCTGGTCGTGGCCGGCGAGGATGCAAAAAAGGAATCCCCCAAGGCAGCGACCGCCGCCTGACGGGAGTCAATCATGGCCAGCCTGAACAAAGTCTTCCTGATGGGGAACCTGCCCCGGGATCCGGAGGTTCGCCACACTCCCAAGGGCACGGCGGTTGGGGATCTGGCCATGGCGATCAACATGACCTACCGCGCCCAAGACGGGACGGAAAAAGAGGAAGTCTGTTACGTCGACGTGGTGGTGTGGGGCCGGCAAGCCGAGACCTGCCGTGATTATCTTTCCAAGGGTGCGCCGGTTTTTGTGGAAGGGCGTCTCCAACTCGACCAGTGGGAGGGACCCGAGGGGGAAAAGAAGAGCCGGCTGAGGGTGCGGGCCGACCGGGTGCAGTTTTTGTCGCGGGGAGGCGGCGGAGGCCGCGGACCCCGAGCCGAAGGTGGAGCGTCCCGGGAGAGGGGCGGCGAATCCGCCCCTTCCAAAGCGCCGGCGGCTGATCCGGCTGATGATGACGTTCCTTTTTAACCCCCAGCCAGGAGCACAACCATGAATCTTGAAGTCATCCTCAAAGGCCCGGTCCGCGGATTGGGCGCCGAAGCCGATCTCGTCAAAGTACGTCCCGGATATGCCCGGAATTTTCTTTTCCCCAACGGGCTAGCTGCGCCGGTCAGTGCCGCCAGCAAGCGGCAGCTGGAGGCGTTAAAAAAACGCAGGGCTGAGCGCGAGGCGGCCGAGACGGCCGAAGCGGAGGAAAAAGCCAGCCGTTTGGCCCGGGTCGTATTGAACTTTGAGTTGAAGCAGGCGGAGGATGGGGCTTCCAAGCTGTTTGGATCAATCACGACGGGTGAGATTGCGGCCGCCTTGTCTGAAAAAGGCTTCACCGTGGAAAAGAGGGATATCGATCTGTCGAAAAGTCTCAATCAGGTCGGGGAGCACGAAGTGGTGGTTCATCTGGGGTACTCCGTCAAAAGCACCGTTAAGGTTAAAATTGCCGGTCAGAGTGAGGAGGGGGCTGAAAAACCCGCCAAGACCCGAAAAAGCCGGAAGCCGGAATCTGAGACAGAGAAGTCGCCCAAAGATAAAAAAGAGTAAAATCCAAAGTATAAGTTATTATTAATCAATAAGTAATAAATAGTTCAAGCAGTTATCGACAAACGCTTATTGATAGCTATTTACGCAATTTACCGTGAAAAAATCGGGCATTACAACGGGTGTGCTCAAACGGACCTTTTTTAGGTCGTTCGGATGGCTTTTACCTTTGGCTTTGAGCGGTTTGTGGATTTTCCCGGTGGTAGCCCAGCAACCCGATAACGGGACCTCCCCCCAGCCGAGCCAAACGAGGTCCAAGACCTATGTTCCTTCGCCCTCTGCCTCCGACCGGGTGGCTTCCGCCGGACAGATTAAAATTCTAGAAATTGAATATTCCTCGCGGCGTGAGGATGTGCCGATCAACGAGGACAAGATCCGCCAAAACATGCGGAGCACCAAAGGAGGGATCTATTCCCAGCAGACCGTCGACGGGGATATCGAAAATCTGTACGCAACCGGGGATTACGGGAACGTGCAGATTGTCACCTCGGAAATGCGCTCCGAGGACGGGGAGCGGGGGGTTCGCTTGTCCGTGTTGGTCGATCCCAAAATAAGAGTTTCCGATGTTGAAGTGAAAAGGAAGCGGGCGGATGGGGAGTTGGATGACCAGTTGTCCGTTGACAAAGAGGATCTGTTGGATTTGAAGCTCAAGGCCCTGACAGCCAATGACGAAAAAGGGGCCCAGGCCTTGGCCAATGCTTTCAAGAAAAAGGAAACCGTCACCAAGGCCGGGGATACCCTCAGCGAGGAACGGTTGCGGCGGGATGCGGTGGCCATGGAGGATTTCTACCGGGACAAGGGATACAAGGACGTGAAGATCAGCCCCAAGACCACTCCGGTGCAGGGGGGCGAGGCCAAGGTGACGTTTGAAATCGATGAGGGAATCCGGGGATTCATCACTAAAATCCGTTTCATCGGGAATCAGGCAGCCACCCAGGAAGAGCTCACCAAAGTCGTGAAACTCAAGCCCCGGGCCTGGTGGCAGATTTTCAGCAAGTCCGACCGGTACGAGGAACTGGAAATGAAGGACGATATTGCCCGGTTAAAAAACTATTACCTGAACAAAGGATACATCGATGTGAGCGTGACCGGATCCGTGGATCTTCCGCGGAACGCCAAGAACGAGCAGGCCAAGGCCGATGCGGCCCAGCAGGATGAGACCCGACCGCAAGATTTCGACCCAAACGAGATTCCCGCGGAGGATCTCATTCTGACCTACCGGATCGAGGAGGGGAGGCAGTATCGCGTCGGTAACCTGACGGTGGATGGAAACACCTTTTTTTCCTCGGACGATCTGCAGAACGAGCTGCAGAACAAATCCAAGCTAAAGGAAATTTTCGATCCGGTGGAATTGAAGCTGGTCAAGGTGGACGGCCTGCAACCCGGCGAGATCTACTCGGTTAACGGGCTCCAGGCCTCCATTGAGACCCTGCAGGACAAATATGGAAGAAGGGGCTTCCGGGAGGCGCGGATTGAGGCCCGGCTCCAACCCAACGTGGAGACGGGGATGATCGATGTGAATTTCGGCCTCAAGGAGGGGGAAAAGTTCTACGTGGACAAGATCGAGATCCAGGGAAACACCGTGACCAAGGACAAGGTCATCCGAAGGGAAATCGATCTTGCGCCCGGGGAGGTCTTCGACACCGTCCGGGAAAAATCAAGCAAGGCCAAAATCGAGGGGCTGAACTATTTCTCCAAGGTGGAGACCTATGCGGAGGAAACGGATATTCCCAACCGACAGAAACTGATTGTCCGCGTCACGGAAAAACCCACAGGAGAAGTCAGCTTTGGAGCCGGATTCAGTTCGGTTGAACTGCTGACGGGGAACGTCACTTTGGGGGAGAAAAACTTTGACCTCCAAAAACTTTTTTCGACGTTTCCTCCCCGGGGCGGAGGTCAGAAAGCGCGGTTCCAGGCCTCGATCGGTTTCCGGTCGCAGAATCTTAACCTGGCCTTCACGGAACCATGGTTCCTGGACCGTCCGATCCGGCTGGATGTGAGCGGCTACTACAACGGGGCCTCCTATATCAGCGAGTTTTACAACCAGCAGAACTTCGGGGCCTCCATCGGGTTAAGCCGGCGGCTCGGGGATGATTTTCCGCTGAACAAGTGGTCGGTGGGAGTCACGTACCGGCCGGAATATTACAACATCATCGATTTGCAATCGGATGCGCCGCCTTACTATCAGGCTTCCACGGGGGATACCCTTAAATCCTCCCTTCGCGGGTCGATCATCTATGACGGGCGTGACAGTTACATGTTGGCCCGGCGTGGCCAGTACTTTGAATTCGGGGCGGAAGGAGCCGGCGGACCTCTGCTGGGAAGCGAGAATATCTGGAAGCTCCGGGCGGAATATCGCGTCTATTTTCCCATTTGGAAGGAGCAGGACTGGGTGCTGTCCGGCCGGGCCCAAGTGGGATTGGTCGACACCTTCAGCACAACCCAGTACGTGCCGGTCTGGGATCAGCTCTATGCGGGAGGTTCGGGATCCGTGCGAGGTTTCGATCCGTCCCTGGGAAGCACCATCAACCAGGGTTCTGTTGGCCCGAAGCAAAACGGGCAACCGGTGGGCGGGGGAACTTCGGGGAATTACCAGGTGGAGTTAACGGCACCTCTTCCCATTCTTGAGAACCGGGTTCGATGGGCACTTTTCTGTGACGGTGGTTTTGTGAATGAGAATGTCTTCGATTTTGCGCCCAAAACCTACAACAACACCCAGTCCATGAATGTTCCCGGTCAAGGACTCGTCAGTTACCAGGCCGTCAACGGGGGTTTTCAAATCGGTGTCGGTGTCGGCATCCGGATGGATATCGGCATCGGGCCGATGAAGTTTGACATCGGTTTTCCGGTCATGACCGGGGATCCGGGGAACGGTGGCGGCCTGGGCGCCATCAAATTCTACTTTGACGGGGGATATCAGTTCTAACTATGATCTTCATTCCTATGAAATTCATTCCCACTCACTTACGCTTGGCTGCGATCGCGCTGAGCATCGCTTCCCTTTTATCCTCCGGGGTTTGGGCCCAGGACTTTTCCAAAATCGCCGTGGTGGATTACAACACCATCCTCAAGGAGTATTTCAAGGCCAAGGACTCCCAGAAACAGATGGAGGATCTTGCCTCCAATTACCAGAAGGAGCGGAACGAACGGGACGCGGGCCTCAAGTCCCTGGTCGATTCGATCAACGCCCTGCAAAAGGATCTCCAGGATCCGGCTCTTTCCGATGCCAAGAAGAAGGAAAAGGAGAACCAACTGAAGGCCAAGGGGGAAGAAGGCCAGGTCAAACAGCGTGAAATGATGGCGTTTGCGCAAACCGCTTCCAAGATTCTCGATGACAAGCGCCAACGGCTGACCCAGGAACTGACGGAGGACATCAACAAGGCCCTCTCCCAGATCGCGAAGAACAAGTACAACATGGTTTTCGTCAAACCCCAGATCCCCACTCCGGGAGCTTTGATTTTCTCGGAGGGCATGGATGACGTGACCCAGCAGGTTCTCGGGATTTTGAACAAAGACGCCCCCGCCTCCTCGAAAAAAGAAGAAAAGAAGTAAGAAGGCGGAGAACTGGCCCTCATGAGCTCCCCGCGGAGCCTGGCGGAAATCGCCGAGTTGATCGGTGGAAAGCTGGAGGGTAACGGTTCCCTGGAAATTCAGGGCGTGGCCGACCTGCAAGGCGCCGGCCCCCACGAGCTGTCTTTCTTTGCGCATCCACGCTACGAAGCGGCGGCCCGTGCAACCAAGGCGGGGGCTCTGCTGGTGGGACCGGCAGCACCGCAAGATCTCGGGGCGGCGCGGATCCGGGTTTCCAATCCCTCGGCGGCCTTTACCCAGGTTGCGATGCTGTTTGCGCCGGCTCCCCCTTCCCGAATTTCTGGGGTGCACCCTTCGGCGGTGGTAGCCGCCGGCGCTCGGCTAGGGAAGGATGTGGGAATCGGGCCCCACGTGGTGATTGAGGAGGGGGCCGAACTAGGGGATGAAACCCAAGTGGGTGCCGGAAGTTATCTTGGACGGGATGTAAAAATCGGAGCCCGCTGCATCATTCACCCCCGGGTGTATGTGGGGGAGCGCTGCCGGATTGGCCACCGGGTGGTGCTCCATGCTGGGGCGGTGGTGGGAGCGGATGGTTTTGGTTATGAGATGAAGGATGGCAAACACCAGAAAGTGCCCCAACTCGGCTATGTCCAGATTGATGATGACGCCGAAATCGGCGCCAACACCACAATTGACCGGGGACGCTTTGCTCGCACCCACATCGGCGAGGGCGCCAAAATCGATAACCTGGTGATGATTGCCCATAACTGCGTGGTGGGTCCTCACAGCGTGATCGTCGCCCAGAGCGGACTCTCCGGCAGCACGACCACCGGTCACCACGTCACGATTGCGGGCCATGTCGGAACCGTCGGACATATCCATATCGGCTCCGGTGCCATCCTTACGGCAAAATCCGGGGTCACCAAGGATGTGCCTGAAGGGCAGACTTGGCGGGGGGCACCCGCCCGTCCGATCAAGGAACAGATGGAGATGGAGGCCTATATCCAGCAATTGCCCCATTTGGCCCGGCGCCTGAAGGCCCTCGAGGCAAAGAAGAAGCCTTCGGCAGGCTCGTTGAGGAAGAAAAAAAAGCGCTAGCCCGGCACCTTAGGCGTATACGCGCCAATCCAGATCCAGAAAGATCGGGTTCCGCCATTCGCAGTTTCCGAGAAAGGATTCGTCCACACGGTCGGCCAGAATCTGGTCGTAGAGGCGATTAAAACGGAGCAGATGATCCTTGGTCCGCTTTACCGCGTAGGGAACCATGGTGCCGGTTTTCATGATGAAGGCCCAATCGGAAGACTGGGCTAGCAGCAATTCGCGGGCGGCCTGCCGGAGAGCCCGGTCGCGGAGGTGGTGGGGCTGGGTGTGGCAGAAACGGCCGGCCAGTTCGATCATCCGCACGGTGGCCATGTGGAGGTGCGGGTAAATCCAGGCGTTTGAGCCTTCCAGCCAGACCGACCAGTGGCCCTCGTTGCCCCAGGAAGAGGCGCTGGGGGTGGCGATCTGATGGGTGTCGTGCCGGGCGAGAAATTCCGAGGGAGTGATCATGGCGAAGGTTTTTTGGTCGTAGGCGGTTTTGCGAAAAAGGTAATCGAGGAACATCGGCCCCTCGTACCACCAATGACCGTACAGCTCGGCATCGTAGGGACAGACCACGATCGGCTCCACACCCATGACTCCGCGGAGGTGTTCGACCTGTTTTTCCCGGTTAAACATGAAGTTGGCGGCGTGTTGGGCGGCACGCTCGCGGGCGACCCACGGGCGATAGGGCTCCTTGTGTGGGGTTCTGCCGGTGATGCGGTAATACTTCAGCCCGGTGAATTTCCTCATGCCGTTGGGCTGGATGTATGGCCGGATATAGTCGTATTCGAGGTCAAAACCGCAATCCCGGTAAAAGTCCCGGTAATCCCCGTCACCGGGATAGCCTTCCTCGGCGCTCCAGACCTGCTTGCTCGATTCGATGTCCCGGCCAAAGGCGGCCGGCCCGGCGTGGGTGAACAGCGGCGCAAAGACACCGTAAGCCGGTTGAGGCTCGGCGTAGAGGACGCCGTGGGCGTCGAGAATGAACCAGCGGATTTCCGCCTCCTGCAGGTAGTTTTCCACACCCGGGTAGTAGGCGCATTCCGGGAGCCAGATTCCCCGGGGATCGCGGCCGAAACAGTTGCGGTAATCGTTCCGCGCCACCTGGATCTGGGCGCGGACGGCTTGGGGGAATTCCCGCATGAGGGGCAAAAATCCGTGCGTGGCCCCGCAGGTGATGATTTCAAGGACACCGGCATCCTGAAACTTGCGGAAGGCGCCGACGAGGTCGCGGCGGTAGCGGTCGCAGAACATGTGCCGGCTGTGGTGCAGACGATCGTGGTAAAAGCGGGCCAGTTCGTGAAACACCGGATCGTGCCGGGTGCGCTCCAGCTCCTTGCCGGTGAGTTCGAGAAGTTTTTCCAGTCCATGGACATAACGGTCCTGAAGCATGGGATCCCGCATCATTGCGCAGAGCGGTGGGGTCAGGGACATGGTAAGGCGGAACGGGACGCCGTCCCGCACCAGTCCCTCCATCATGTCGAGCAGGGGAAGGTAGGTTTCCGTGATCGCCTCGTAAAACCAGTCTTCTTCCAGAAATTCCGGGTATTCCGGATGCCGGACGAATGGAAGATGGGCGTGAAGAATCGGGGCGACGTATCCGAGCGGCATGGTCGGGGGCTCCCGTGCCGTTAGGCGCTGCGTCCGATGGGCTCAGGGAGCGGGGGTTGTCGGGTGGGATCCACTCCCGGGGTGGCATCCGTCAGGCGAAGGAAGGAGAGGAGCACGGAGCGCTCCTCCAAGCCGTCGGGTGCGCTGGCGGCGATCGGTATGTGGAAGCGTCCATCCGGAAAGGTGAAGTGGTACGAGAAGGTCCCGTCCGGGCGCAGAAGGATCTCTCGGCCATCAATGGTGACCTTGGCGCCGGGCACGGTCCCGCCATAGATGATGAGTTCGGCGTTCACATGCATGGAGAAGGATCGGTTTTGCCCATGAGGGCCGGAGCTAAGGCTTGAAGGAATGCCGCTGGAGCCGAGTTCCAGAAGGCGTCGGCGGAGGGTTTCGGTAATCTCCAGGGAACCGACGCGGATCCGGCGGATCAGGTCGCCGCCAAGATACTCCAAGATGCGATCCGCCAAGCCGGAGGGAACCACGCGCCGGAGGGCGTAGGGAAAGGGCAAAGGGTATCCCTCCCGCTGGAGTCGGGCCAGGGCCTTGGCCAAGCCCTCGCCCGGGCGAATCTGGTCACCGATCAGCTCGAACAGCTGGCGGAAGGAGTAGTGGAAAGGAAGGGTGACGAACTCGATCTCCCGGTTGGGAGAAGGATCGTCCCGCGGGGTCAGGACCTCGTCGGAAACGGCCAGTTGGTGAAAGGAGCCATCGTGACGATAGTAACCCAGCTCCGCCTGAAAGAGGGTCGCCGGTCGGTGAACGGGCAAGTACCACTCCCTCGATCCGGGGAAGACTTGGATTTGGTGAATTCGTTCCGCCCCGGGAATGAAAATCTGGAGAAACACCTTTCCTTCCGGAGATTCCTGTTCGGCATCGCGAAGTTGCTGCCAGCTAAAGTCCCAGTAGGCGTAAAGCCAACGCGGATCGCGGGCGGCGAGGAATAGGCGACGGGTCCCGTAACTCTCCGGCAGTTCCCCGAGATATTCGTAGGCGGGGAGTTCCGGTTCCGGTGCGCTCGGAGCGAAGGGTTGCAGGACAAATTTGTGGGCAGACTGGTCGACGGGCAGGGGGCTCTCCCGCAAGCGCGGCGAAGAGACCGGGGCATTTTCGGTTTTCTTCTTGGAAACAACCTTTTTGACGGGGGTGTTTCTCGCAGGGGGGGCCTTTTTCGCGGCAGGCTTTTTGGTCTTTTGGGGATTTTTGGGCATAATCAGGGTCAGGATGAGATCGTTTTTAGGCCCGAAAGAATCGACAAAAAAAGAGCTAAGATCAATTCTGTTATTACTCTTTAAAGCGGAACATTTCAAGGTATTGTCATTCATAAGTTTATGAACACCAAGAGGATCATCCCTTGTTTGGATGTGGATCGGGGGCGTGTCGTCAAAGGGGTGAAGTTCGTCGGAATTCGAGATGCCGGGGATCCGGCCGCCTGTGCCCGTGCCTATCATGAACAAGGGGCGGATGAGCTGGTGTTTTTGGACATCACGGCTTCTGCGGAAGCACGGCCGATCCTTCTGGAAGCGGTGCGACAAACCGCCGAGGAAGTTTTTCTGCCCCTGACAGTGGGAGGAGGGGTGCGTTCGGTGGACGATGCCCGGGAGCTGTTGCGGGCCGGTGCGGACAAAGTGAGCCTGAACACGGCGGCGATCCAAAGGCCGGAGCTGATTTCCGAAGTGGCTGAGGCTTTCGGTTGCCAATGTGTGGTCTTGGCAGTTGATGCGCGGCGCCGACCCGGTGGCGGTTGGGAAGTGACCAGCCACGGGGGTCGACAATCGACATCCCTGGATGCCTTAACTTGGGCCTGCGAGGGGGTCCGGCGTGGGGCCGGAGAAATTCTTTTGACCAGCATGGATGCCGATGGAACCAAGGCCGGATACGATTTGGAACTCACCCGCACCGTGAGTTCCGCTGTCTCCGTTCCCGTGATCGCCAGCGGCGGGGCCGGAACTCCCGAGCATTTTGCGGAAGTGTTGGGCGCGGCCGGCGGGGCGGATGCCGCCCTCGCGGCCAGCCTGTTTCATTTCGGGGAACTTACGGTACCCCAGGTGAAACAAACTCTTTGCCGGCAAGGCATTCCGGTTCGTCCGCCGAAAACTCCATGATCTATCCGGACGAAAAAAAATTCCTGGATCTGGCCGTCCGGGGAAACCTGATACCCGTCAGCCGGGAAATCCTCGCGGATACGGAAACCCCGGTTTCCGCGTACTTGAAGCTTGCCGCCCAGCCGGGTGGCGCGGCCTTTCTTTTGGAAAGTGCGGAGTCCGCCGGGCGTTTGGGTCGCTACTCCTTCGTGGGTTCCCGGCCGGCCGCCGTGATGGAGTTCCGCCAAGGCAGGGTCCGCCTAAGCCGGTCCGACGGGCGTGTGGAAGAGCGGGCCCCGGAGCATCCGGATCCGCTTCGCGAGGTGCAGGCGATGTTGGACGGCCTTCGCCCGGTTGAGGCGTGGCCGGTGGAACCCCCTCCGTTTGAGGGGGGTGCGGTGGGATTTCTGGCCTTTGAGGCCGTCCGCTATTTTGAGCCGACCGTTGGCATGGCACCCAAGGACGATCTGGGTGTCCCCGATTCCTGCTTCGCCCTCGTGGAGGAGTTCCTGGTATTCGACCATGCCCGGCGCACCCTGCGGTTCGTGGTGCAGGCGCGGGTCGGGGACGATCCGAAAAAATCCTACCGGCAAGCCTTGCAACGGTTGGAAGCGTTGGCGGCCCGATTGAACCAATCGGCCGGAAAAGCAACGGCGGAGGTGCCGCGTCGTCCCGATGGTGACCTGCTGGCTGGTGCCGTTCCCAACATGACCAAGGCCGAATACCTGCGGATGGCGGCGGCGATGCAGGAGCACATCCGGGCCGGAGACATCTTCCAGGTGGTTCCGTCCCAGCGTTTTTCCGTGCCGTATTCCGGGCGCCCCATCGATCTGTACCGCGCACTTCGCACCATCAATCCCTCCCCCTACATGTTTTGCCTGGAGATGGCCGGGCTGGCGTTGGTGGGTTCTTCCCCCGAAACGCATGTGCGGTGCGAACATGGCAGGGTGGAGATCCGTCCGATTGCCGGAACCCGGCCCCGCGGGGCGAATGCCGAAGAGGATCGTCATCTCGCCGCGGAGATGAAGGCCGATCCCAAAGAGCGGGCTGAACATATCATGCTCGTGGATCTGGCGCGCAACGACCTGGGCCGGGTCTGCGAATACCAAACTGTGAAGGTGGTGGAGTTGATGGAAGTGGAGCGGTTTTCCCATGTGATGCATCTGGTTTCTCGGGTGGAGGGGCAGCTCCGGTCGGGGCAGGATGCTTATCAGGTCATGCGGGCCACCTTTCCGGCCGGCACGGTCAGTGGTTCGCCCAAGGTTCGGGCCCTGCAAATTCTGGCGGAGGGGGAGCCCACGCGGCGGGGGCCCTATGCCGGGGCCGCCGGATACTTTTCCTTTAACGGAAACCTTGATTCCTGCATCTCCATCCGGACGATTCTGCTCAAAGGGGGGAAGGCCTACGTGCAGGCGGGCGGGGGTCTGGTGGCGGATTCCACGCCGGAGGGCGAGTATCAGGAGAGCGTCAACAAGGCAAAAGCCGGTCTGGCCGCGGTGGCGGCGGCTCGGGCGCTGGCCTAGAAAGAAACATGCTGCTGGTCATCGATAACTACGATTCGTTCACTTACAACCTGGTCCAGTATTTCGGCGAACTGGGGGCTGATCCGGTGGTGAAGCGCCATGATGCGATTTCCCCGGGGGAGGTGGAACAGTTGCGGCCGGCTCGCGTGGTGATCTCACCGGGCCCCGGGGCGCCGGCCGAAGCCGGCATTTCCATGGAGGTCATCCGCCGGATGGGGAAGTCAACGCCGATCCTGGGAGTCTGTCTGGGGCACCAGTGCATTGCCGAGGTCTATGGAGGCAAGGTGATCCGGGCAGAGCGATTGATGCACGGCAAGACTTCCCCCATTCGGCACCAAGGAACCGGAGTATTTGCCGGGCTGCCCAATCCTTTCGAGGCCACACGGTACCATTCCCTCATTGTGGAAAAAGCCTCCGTGCCCGCCTGTCTGCAGATCACCGCCGACACGGCGGAGGGGGAAATCATGGGGCTGCAACACCGCCATTTTCCCGTCCACGGAGTCCAATTTCACCCCGAGTCGATTCTTAGCCGTGAAGGCAAGGATCTGTTGCGGAATTTCCTGAACCTGTAGCAGTTCTACCGGGCGGTTCGAAAGCCGATCATCTCCAGTTGCGAGTGGGGCGGTGGATCGTTCCGGTTGGCGTCCTGCCGGCGGGCTCGCGGAAGGGGGATCGGATCGGGATCGGTGAAATTTCCCCCCAGCGCCACGGGCCTTTGCCATGGACCCACCGCCCATTCGCTCACGTTTCCACCGAGGTCGAGATGGCCGAAGGGGCCCTGATCCCCCGGAAACGATCCACCGGGCGCGGAGTTCAGAAAGGTGTCGCCCGGATCTTGGCCCGATGACTCATCGCGGGTGGTGCCAAGATTGGCCCGGTTGGCCTCGTACTTGGCACCCCAAGGGTAATTCCAGCCCTCGTTCCCTCCGGCGGCGAGGAGCCATTCATCCATGGTGGGAAGCCGACGCTGCTTCCATTTCGCGTAAGTGGCCGCGCTGGGAAAATCCACGTTGAAGACCGGGGTATCCCGGCTGATCCTCTGTTCCTGGTAGGCTTCGTGTTTCCGGGCGCGCCGGAGGATTTCGGTCCAGTCACGCGGTTCCAGGCTGGTGACGGTGGTTTTTTGGGCCCGGAATCCCGCCGGGACAAAATTCTGCCAATCCGGATTGTCCCGCATGGCGGACAGGAAAGTCTCGTATTGCCCGATGGTGACTTCATGGCGGTCGAGAAAGAAGGCGGGGACGGCGATGGTTTCCCCCTCCCGGGTGATTTTTCCTGCCGGCACGGGTAGTTCGGTCGCCGCTAGTTGCGCCGGAATATCCAGATAGAACCTATGGAAAACAACCTTCGCGTAGAGGGCAAGGAAAGCGGCCGCCGCGATCGATCCGCCGGCGATGACCCATCGCCGGATCCTGCGGGCCCGCAGGGTTTTTTCCGCAGCCTCCAACTCCTCCTTGCGGACATGCACTTTCCGAACCTCGGCCAGTTGGCGTTCAAATTCACGGGCCTGGCCGAGAAGGTCGAACGCGGAAGACCCCGGGTTGCGCAGAAGTCTTAACAAAGGCGCTGCCTTGGGGATCCCGCCAAGGTGGGGTTCCAAAATTCCCGCAAGGTGCCGGGCGTTGTCATACGCCGATGTTTCCGGATGACCCGGGTAAGCCGCAGGGTTGCGCAACCGCGGTGTTCCCTTCGGGGAAAGGGTGTAGTCGTATTCGCCCAGGAGCCGGGCGGGCACGGAGGAAGATTCCAATTCCGCCGTGACGGAACCAAGGGCGGTGGCCAGCCGCGCACAGGCCAGCAGGCCGGGTTTTTCCCCGGCCATGCGGAGATGCAGGAGGGAGGGGAGCAGCACCGGTTCCTGGGCCACCAGGATTCGGTTTTCCACGGGGATCGATTCGTACAGGGAGTAGACCAAGGGGTGGTTCACGCGGGCCAAGGAGTGAATAGCCTTGGGGAAAACCGACGAACCGGATGGAGGCACAAGAACCTGGACCGAGCGCTGGAGTTGGTGGTGTTTGGCCCAGTAAAGACGCCCCAGGGCGTGCGGTCCGGCGGGTGAGGAAAGGCCGTAGGCCCCGAACCCTGTGCCGGAAAGATTTTCCATACTTTCGGCCAGGCGCAGGGGAAGCTGATCGTCCGGGGTGATCAGGGGAATCGGGTAACCGGCCGGGAGGGAACCCGTCAGGTCATATCGTCCAAAGATGGCAAAGGAAACCCCGGGAAACTTCTCCGCCAGCAAAAGAAGCTCAGCGGAGCGTTCCTCTCCGTCCCAAAGGGTGTCAACCAGGAGTACGGAGGCAGGGGTGGGAGCGGCTAGGACGGGTTCGAGATCGGTCCATGCATCCACGCTTTGGATATGTGCCGTTGGAAAAAAATCAAGAATCAGGGCTGAAAACTTTTCCCTGGATTCCGCGTCTTCCTGGGCCAGGAGAATCGTGGGCACGGGGAATTGTGGCCCTCCCCGCCCTTACGAGGAAGGGAGGATTTTAACCGGGAGGATTCAGAGAAAAACGATGGATGGCGTAAGCGGCGCCAAAACCGTTGTCGATGTTGACCACCGTGATGCCGGGGGCGCAGGAATTGAGCATCCCCAGAAACGCCGTGAGTCCCTGCAGATGGGCCCCGTATCCCACGGAGGTGGGAACGGCGACCATGGGTTGTCGGACAAGTCCCCCCAAAACGCTGGGCAAGGCCGCTTCCATGCCGGCCACCACCACCAAGGCGTCCTGTCGACGGATTTCCCCTAGGCGACGGAGGGTGCGGTGCAGCCCTGCCACCCCGATGTCGTAGAACCGGGAGGGCCGGTGTCCCAAAAATTCCAGGGTCACAAAAGCCTCCTCCGCCACCGGGTGATCCGAGGTTCCGGCCGCACAGATGCCCACCCGAAGAGACCGTCCGACGGTCCTTCTCCTCCGGGAGGCCAACGTATAGGTGCGGGCATGGGGATGATATTTCCCCCCCGGCACCCGGCGCTTGAGTTGCCTTGCTTTGGCCGCATCCAACCGGGTGACCAGCACCGGCTGGTTTTCCGACCGCAACCTTCGGGCGATGGCCGCAATCTGCGGGACAGTCTTGCCGGCACCGTAAATGATTTCCGGGGCCCCGAGGCGTTGGTGGCGTTGCAAATCCACTTCGGCGAAAGCCTTCGGGAGGAAGGTGCGGGGGTGACGGCGGGTCGCCATCGGTACCTCAGGCCAATGCGGCCGTGAGACGGGGCAGGAGATCGGAAATCGGCAGACGCTCCTGCTGCATGGAATCCCGATGGCGAAGCGTCACGGTGTCTTTTGTTCCGGCGAGGGGACCTTCCTTGGCGCCTTCCAAGGTTTCAAAATCCACGGTGATGCCGAAAGGGGTGCCGACCTCGTCCTGTCGCCGGTAGCGGCGTCCGATGGCCCCGGCCTCATCGTAAAACACCGGAAAATGTTTCCGCAGGCTTTCCGTGAGGGCGCGGGCCTTCGCCACCAGTTCCGGCTTGTTTTTAAGGAGAGGAAAAATTCCGGCCTTCACGGGAGCCATGCGGGGGTGGAAGCGCAACACCACCCGGGTTTCCTTGTTGCCCTTTTCGTCTGCCACCTCCTCCTCGTGGTAGGCCTCGCAGATCAGGGCCAGCACGGTTCGATCGACCCCGGCGCTGGGTTCCACCACGTGGGGGATGAACTTCTCGCGCGTTTCCTCGTCAAAGTACTCCAAGGGCTTGCCACTGGCCTCCTGGTGTTGCTTGAGGTCGTAGTCGGTCCGGTAGGCGATGCCCTCGAGTTCCTCGGTGCCAAAGGGAAATTCGTAAAGCAGGTCGTAGGTGCCTTGGGAATAAAAGGCCCGATCCTTTTCCGGGACGTCGTAGACCTGGATCTTCTTGCGGGGTAGGCCGATCGACTCATACCAGGCGATGCGGTCGGCCAGCCATTTCTCCAGCCATGCTTTGCCTTCGGATGGGCGGACGAAGAATTCTACCTCCATCTGCTCGAACTCACGCGAACGGAAGGTGAAGTTCCGTGGGTTGATCTCGTTCCGGAACGCCTTGCCAATCTGGGCGATACCAAAGGGCAGCTTTTTGCGGGAAACTTCCAGGACATTCCTGAATTGCACGAACATGGCCTGGGCGGTTTCCGGGCGCAGATAGGTGAGATTGCGGTCGTCTTCCACGGGACCGACGTAGGTTTTGAACATAAGGTTGAACTGGCGAGGTTCCGTCAACTCGCCCCCGCAGGCGTTGACCATCTTGCTCGGCTTTTGGGGGCAGGAGGTGGAGGAAATCTGGTCGGCCCGGAAGCGCCCCTTGCAGGTTTTGCAGTCGATCATCGGGTCGCTGAAGGTTGCCTCGTGGCCGCTGGCTTTCCAGACGGAGCGGTTCATGAGAATGGATCCGTCCAGACCCACGATGTCGTCGCGCCACTGGGTCATGGCTTTCCACCAGAACTCCTTGAGGTTGCGTTTGAGCTCCGCCCCCAGAGGGCCGTAGTCCCAGGCCCCATTCAGGCCCCCGTAGATTTCCGAGGATTGAAAAATGAAGCCCCGGCGTTTGCAAAGGGCCACGATCTTTTCCATGCGATTTTCAGCCATGCAGTTGGATTGGTTGGATTCCCGAAAGAAAGTTGTTAGCGATGATGGATGTCCGTGAACACCCCAATCTTGAAGCGGTTGGCCCGGACCACCGGTTTGAGGGGAAGCACCGCCGGTTCGGCCCTGCGCTGGCTTCAGCGGGCCGGCGGGATGGTTTTGGTGTTGTTTTTGGTTCTGGCTTTATTGGGCCGGCTGGTGGGTCTCCCTGCGCCCTGGAAACACCGGCTGCTCCGCGAACTCGCCAGCCGGGGGCTCGAAGTGGATGTGAAAAAAATCACCCTCGATCCCTTGGGGGGCCTGGTGGCGCGTGATCTCGTGGTCTACCGGGATACGACGCGGAGGGAGGAACGGTTGCGGGTGCGGGAGGTGGGGTTGACCCCGAACTGGCTGGCCTGGCGGTCGGGCGAACCGTTTCTTTCGGGGGCCAGATTGAGGGATGCCCATATTTCCTGGCCGCTGGGGGAAGGGGTGGAGGCCGAGGCACGCAGGGTGGAGGCGAACGTGGAGTTTCGTCCTGGGGAAATCCGGATCCAGCGTCTCCGCGGCCAGGTGCTCGGGCTGGATCTGGATCTCAAGGGCCGTGTGGGTACGGACGCGGGTCGCCAGCCGGCTTCACAAGAATTTCCCATCGCCAAAATCTGGCGTCAGGCGGAAAGGGTGCTGCGGGACCTGGGGGGACCGGCTCCGAAAATCCAGGCGGAATTCAGCGCGGAGATTGGCCGGCCGGAAGACAGTCGTGCGGATGTATTGGTCACCTCGGAACGGAATGTGTGGCGGGGGGTGGCCCTTCCCGGCCTGGAAATCCGGGCCACGATGGCGGAAGGAGCCCTCAAGCTGGAGCGGTTCCAGTTGGTTCTTGAACGGGGCGGGCTGGAGGCCTACGGGTCGGCGGACTTTATCCGCGGAAATGGGGGACTGGAATTTTTCGGTCAAGTTGAGCCCGCCCGTCTGGCCCCGGCTTTCGGCCCGTCGGCGGGCTACGCTTTCCGGGAATTTCGGTCCCCGCAGTTTCCCCGTTTAAGCGGGAAGGTCGAGGCCACCTGGAAAGGGGAGCCCAACTTCTTTGCCGCCTGTAATCTGGAGATCGGAAAGTTTGAGCTCGGGACTTTTTCTTTCCAGAGCCTCCATGTGCCTTGGGTGACGGACGGGAAACGTTGGATGGTCCAGGGACTCCGGCTGCAGGCCTCTTCCGCAGGGGCTCTGGATCTGCAGTTGGCCTTTGACGGACAAGCGGAGTTAAAAGGAAATCTGCGATCCGATCTGGACCTGAAAAGCCTTTCGCCCCTTTTTGGGCCGGGTGCGGCTCGTTTTTGGTCGAGCCTTGATTTTATACAACCTCCCTTGCTGAACTTCCGGATCATGGGGGCCGGGTTTTCCCCGGATCTGATCCGTCTGGAAGGGAAGGTGGAGGCTCGCGGCTTGCGGTACAAAGGAGTGCCGATGGACGAGTTGGATGCCGATGTTATCTATGCCTCGCAGGAAATCCGTGCCACCAACGTCCGGGTGACCTCGGGGGGTGGGGAGGGCAAAGGGGAAATTCGTTACACCCTGAATCCCCGGTTCGTCTCCTTCCATCACGTGGAGTCTACGCTGCCGGTTCGCGAATTTTCCCCGGTCTTCGGGGAAAAGGTGTGCGAGACGATGCAACCTTACGAGTTTGTCGATCGGCCGTTCGTGACCCTGGAGGGAAAGATCGACCTGGAGGAGAAATTCCGAACGGACATGACCGCGACCGGGGTCAGTCGAAAGGGAATCCGTTACAGCGTGGCCGCAAAACCTTTGGATTTTTCGGAAACCGATCTCCAGGTTGAAATCAAAGGCAAGAAGGTCACGGTTTCCACGCGAAAACCGGCGCGGGTTTTGGAAGGTCGGGTCGAGGAACTGAAAGTGGTTCACGAAGGTGAACCTGGAGCCAAGCAACAGACCACGTACATCCGTCTCAAGGACCTTAATTTCCGCGACACGGTGAAAACCTACTTCGATAACGTTCGATATGGGGGAAAACTGGGCGGGGAAATCTGGCTCGAGGGGCCAGCGAAGAACTGGAAAGATTGGAAAGGGCACGGGCTTTTGGAGGTCGATTCATTGAAATCTCCCGGGCTCGGGGAATTTGCCTCCACCATCAACAAGCCGGTGGAATGGATGGGGGATTTGGGCGAGGAAGCCAACATGGATTTTGAGCTGAATCGGGGCAGGCTCCACGTGAAAAAACTGAAAATCTTTTCCAAACTGGTGGAGACCACCGGGGAGGGATTCTATGACATTGCGGAGGACCGGCTGGAAAAATTCTACATGAAACAGAACCTGATCGGCCCGGTCGGGGTGCCTTTCATGCTGGTCAGCGAGATGCTGGAGGTCGAAGGCAGTGGCTCCCTGAAAAACCCGGTTTGGACCCCGAAAAATTTCGACGGCAAATGAGCCGCTGCGGTCTGCATACCTCCACGGGCGGAGGTCTGGGGCAAATGCTGATCCGGGCCCGGGATCTGGGGGAGGATGCGGCCCAGATTTTCGTGAAAAGCAACCGGCAGTGGCGGCTTTCCGTCCTGCCGGAAGCGGAAGCGGTCGCGTTCCGGGAAGGCAAGGTTTCGATGGATCTCTGGGTGTGTGCCCATGCCGGGTACCTCATCAACGTGGCGGGCCATGGGGAGACACGGAAAAAATCGATCCAATCGCTTGCCGGGGAATTGACACGGGCGGAGGCGCTGGGGCTGGAGGCCTTGGTGGTCCACTGCGGAAGTCGCGGGGATCTTGCCCCTGCCCATGCGCGAAAGATGGCGGTTGCCGGTTTTGTGGAAGCGCTGGAAAGATCGGGAACCCAGCGGATTCCGCTGGCCTTGGAGAACTCCGCCGGTCAGGGATCTTCGTTGGCCCGGGACATCGGGGAATGGGGGGAGTTGGTGGCCGGCTTGCCGGATTCGCGGAGGGCGGCCTGCCTGGACACCGCCCATGCTTTCGCCGCCGGACATGATCTGACCCAAGAGGAAGGTCGCCGGAATTTGATTCAGGGGGTGGATGACTCGATCGGGTGGGGCCGGGTGAAGGTGCTCCATGTGAACGACTCCAAAACCGCCTGCGGATCCGGGGTGGATCGGCACGAGCATCTGGGGCATGGCAAGATCGGTGCTGCCGGTTTGCGGGCTTTTCTTCGCAGGCCGGAACTCCGGGGCATCCCGCGCATCGGGGAGCTTCCGCCGGGGGAGAAGGAGGACCGGGCCAATCTCGGGTTTTTGAGAAGTTGCGGATGAGAGGCTGATGTTCAAAGCCGGCGGAAGATGGTAGAACCTTTTGCATGAAGGCGTCCGATCTGCGGGGGATTCTGACCTATATCCCCAGTTTCCGGGATAAGCTCTTCGTCCTCAGTGTCGACAGCGCCGTGCTGGAGGACGAACGGGCGGCGAGCCTATTTCTGGATATCTCGGTGCTGCGAAGCCTGAACATCCGGGTTGCGCTCGTTCATGGTGCCAGCGCCCGGATCAAAAAGATCGCCGCCGAAATGAAGGTGAAACCCTCCGATGTGGATGGGCTAGGGGTGACCGACGAGGCCACCCTCCGGGTGGCGGAGCGGGCGGCCAACTCCTACAGCCATGACATCCTGCAGCATCTGGCCGATGTGGATCTCAAGGGGGCCGTGACGAATGCCATCATTGCCCACCCGGCAGGAATTCTGGGTGGCGTGGACCACCAATGGACCGGTCGGGTGGAACGGGTGGACAGCAAGTTTCTCGAAGCCCTGCTCGACAATGGAATCATTCCGGTGATTCCCCCGCTGGGCGTGGACGGAGACGGCCGGACCTACCGGGTGAACTCGGACGGGGTGGCGCTGGAAGTGGCGGAGGCTTTGCGGGCGGAAAAACTGATCTTTCTGACCGGGGGCGGTGAGCTGCCCAAGAATGGAAAGAAGCCGGCCCAACTGTCCGTGGAGGAGGCGACGGAGTACCTGAAAAAGAAGAAAGGCGAGATCAGCCAGGAGATCGCCTCCAAGCTCGAACACGGGCTGCGGGCCTGCAAGGAGGGGGTAAGCCGGGCCCATATCCTCGACGGCAGGGAGGACGAGGCGCTGCTCGACGAACTTTTTTCAAGCGAGGGTGTGGGAACAATGATCTATGCGGACGAATACACCGAGATCCGGAAAGCCCTGAAAAAGGATGTACGGTCGATCATGCGGCTGATCGGCAATTCCGTCGCGGCGGAGGAACTATTGCGGAGGACCCGGGCCCAGGTTGCGGCGGACATCGGGGACTACAGTGTCTTCGAAATCGACGGCAACATGGTCGGGTGTGTGGCTCTGCATCCGCTGGAAGGAAAGACGGCGGAGATGGGATGCCTCTTCGTTGCTCCGGGGCACGAGAACGCCGGAATCGGCAAGAAACTGATGCTGTATGCGGAAAACCGGGCCCGGGAACTGGGGATGAAAAAGCTGCTGGCCCTTTCGACCCAGGCTTTCAACTATCTACAGAGCAAGGGTGGCTTTGCCGAGGGAACGGTGGAGATGCTGCCTTCGGCGCGGAAAGCCTCCTACGAGGCCAGCGGCAGGAATTCCAAGATCCTTTACAAGGATCTCAACTGACCCCGCGGGGACTGAAAAGCGTCAGGAGGGCGATGCCGGCCACGGCCAATCCCATGCCTGCAAGCTCCACTGCCGAAAGCTGGCGAAGCTCCCCGCGGAGCACGATTCCCACCAAAATCGGCCCGATGACCACCAGGGTGTTGGTGAGGCTGGATGCTTTGGCGAGGCCAAAGTGGGAACCCACATAACCGAAAGCCAGAAACACCAGCGGGGAGATTCCGAGCACCGCGAGCAGAATCCAGGTTTTCTTTTGTTCCCACCAGACGGTGCCGAGGGTGTCGGCCAAGGTGCTGAGGGCGGCGCAGGCGAGGACGGCGGACCATGGGGAGAGAAGCAGGTTTTTCATGTCCCCACGGTAGAGGCACGGAGGCAATGGAAAAGCGGGGGATTCAGCCCGGGGGCCAGCCGAGGTGGCGTCCCCCGAGAAGGTGGAGATGAAGATGGGGGACGGTTTCCCCTCCGTCCGGTCCGTTGTTCATGACGAGGCGGTATCCGGTTTGGTCCAGTTTGAGCTGGCGGGCGACTTTTTGGGCGGCGGCGAGGAGATGGCTGAAGACGGCGTGATGTTCCGGAGGAACGGCCGCATGGCGCGCATGGTGTTGCTTCGGAATGAGGAGGATGTGGACCGGGGCCTGGGGAGCGATGTCGCGGAACGCGAGGACGTGGGGATCCTCATAGACGATCTCGGCCTCGGCTTCACGGTCGACGATCCGCTCGAAGATCGTTTTGGGCACGGGCCCTCCTTTCTACCAGATGGTCAGTTCGAGGAGTTGGGGGCCGAAATGACGGGCGCGGGCGCGGATAAAGTGGACAATCTCGTCGTTGAGCCGCTGGCAGGAGCCTCTCCACGAGGAGGCACCGGACAAGGCCAGCACGCAGGAACGAAGTCCCTCCAGCCGGAGGACCGACGAGAGGGAGGAGACCTTTTCATCGACGATGGTGGCCAGGCGTTGAAAAAAGATCATTTCCATGGGGGCTTCCTTGGCGAGGGCGGCAAGATTGATGGAAGGGGACGAGGAGGCGAGTTCGAAGTGGCGGGCGATCGCGGGGCAACCGATGCCGGTAAGGGAGCGACGGAGGATCATTTCCAAGGTATCGCGCTCGATGACCGGTCGGATGAAGTCGTTCCGGAGGTAGTGGAGAACGGCACGGGCAACCTCCGGGGCGAGGGGCCATTCTAGGTGGCCGGCACGCAGGGCGGCTTTTTCCAGGGAAAGCACCAACCAAGGCTCGTCGAGACGGGTGGGCTGGACTCCGGGAGCGGAGACCAGGGGCAGGGGCCGGGAAAGAGTGTCTTTAGCGGCCACCGAGGCTTTTGACTTCGCTGACAAAATCGCGGGCGTCCCGGAACTGGCGGTAGACCGAGGCAAAGCGGACGTAGGCGACCTCGTCCAACTTCTTCAGGGCATCCATGATCTTCTCACCGATGGCGGTGGTGGGGATTTCCCGGCCGTACTTTTGCTCGAGATCCTCGATCATCTTATCCGCGGTTTTATCAATGAGTTCGGGGCTAACGGGCCGCTTTTCGCAGGCCTTGATAAAGCCCATCACAATCTTGCGGCGATCAAAGGGCTCGTAACGCCCGTCCCTCTTGATGACCCGGAGATCCTCGCGTTCAATCTCCTCATAGGTGGTAAAACGATAGTTACAGGAGAGGCATTCCCGGCGGCGGCGGACCACAGCCCCGTCTTTCCATGGGCGGGAATCGATTACTTTATCCTGATCGGCATCACATTTTGGGCATTTCATACAACTCCTTGTGTTGGGGCGAAACTACAAGTAGGCCCGATAGGGTCAATTAAAATTTTTATGTAAAAACAGGATTTTAGGTAGAAATATCGATGGATAATAGAGTTGTGAATATCCGGTAAAGAAGTCTTAAACCCGTGGAATTTTCAAAAAAGCCAACTATAGTGATGATGATGAGGCGTTTTGGCCAAAGATGGGGTGTGGGTTCTTGTGTCCGTTGTTTCGCCTGTTTGGCTGTGTTGCTGGGCTCTTTTGCGAACGGGTTCAGTAACGGGAACGTTTACGTAAGTCGTTTTTGGCATAATCACCAACCCATTTACTGGCCGGAGTGGGCTGCTTCCCCGCAACCCGAGAGGGTTCAGTTTGCCCAGGATTCCATCAACCTAAAACCGGGCCAAGTCTACGATTCGGGGGCAGCCCATCCCGAAAACGATCTTTCGGCGATTT
>Ga0214917_10002208_pt1 | contig 24072 bp, 25 predicted proteins | sample LL_1208_BB_MetaG_FD_177983 | JGI IMG/M metagenome (GOLD analysis project Ga0214917, IMG submission 177983) | Freshwater microbial communities from Lake Lanier, Atlanta, Georgia, United States - LL_1208_BB | ecosystem: Environmental > Aquatic > Freshwater > Lake | place: USA: Georgia | collected...
CGGATTCAGGAATAGATTTCAACAAATTATTATCTTTGATACGTTTCATAATATTACGTTTGGTACTTTTTTTCCAAGGCATTAGGTTTCGTTCTCGGTCGCGACTAATACTAGATAAAACGGTATATAATAGGTCATCTTCACTAATACAATGATAATGTGTTCCGTCGTAACAAAAGAATTTTTCAGTAGATGAAATATAGAAATATTGGTTGTTGTTTAAAAATGCTTGAATAAAGGCGTCTTGGTCATTCGTTAGTTCTTCGATACGAGTTTGATTTTGTTCATGAGTTTCGCGTATATTTTCAAGTATAATAGGGAGTTGATTCGTTATGTAATTATGAGCTTTCGCAGTCATGTAGGGGTCCGTGGCATACTTTTGATAAATTATAGAAATCGATTCTTTCGCTTCGTTTAAGATTTTATTATAATCTCCCATTATTGGATTTATGTATTTTATTGTATAGTTTTTATGTGTTTTTACGGTATATATTTTAATTTTATGGTTTATATTGTAAATTAATAGTCACAAACATAGATACCCTGTCCATATGTTGTTATAAATAATTTGATAGGTACAAAGCTAGCATTATAATTCATAGTAGAAAATTGAAAAGAAGGTTCTGCGTTGTTATTAACAAGTGGAATTGTTTTTGCCGTCCAATTTACTCCATAATCATTAGATATAAATACCCAACCTCCAGTTGAGTACGGTCCACCTGTTTGATTAAAATATCCACAAATAGCCATATGCTGTCCTGAATAATTTATAGCAGCAGCACCCCAACTATTTGTAGTAGAAGTGTATATAGAACGATTTGGTAATCCACCAGAACCGCTAATAGTTGTCCAAGTTGAACCGAAATTTGTAGATAACCAAACTAAATATCCAGCACCATGCACAATCATATATTGTCCATTACCACTAACCGCACCAAGACCCATATTAGTTGTTGTACTTCCAGTCATACCAGATACTCCTGCTAAACTACTCCATGAAGCACCATAATTTGTTGAAATTAATGTGCCTGAATCACCACTAAAATTAAGTAAATATTGACCATTTGAACTACCTTTTATATCACCTTTACTGGTTGCTGAAGTAATGAAAGTAGAAAAAGTATTAGTTGTGGGTGAATTATAAATTCTATAATAACCAGAATTATTGATTGCTATTATTTTGACACTACCATCATCAGACAAGAATGCGCCGGTGCAAGCAGCTAATACTGTACGAGTATATGATGTACCAGAATTGTTTGAACAATTTGCACCTGTAAATGATGTTGCAGTAGCATTTGCGTTATTAACACAATATAATCTATGAACACCATTATAAGATACAGCAACTTGTCTAAAATTATTATCAGTTGTAGGACTAGATGAACTAGCCCATGTATTTCCTCCATCTGTTGAAATGTAGTTAACACCGCCACTGAAAGGTGTAATTCCATTTGAAACCGCAATTAACGTACTGCCAGTTCCATTAAGTGAATTCCAAAGAGCTGAAATAGTAGCACTAGAACTCCCAGCCATAGATAACATTAGAACACTACCGCTGAATGGAATCGCTTGTGCCACAGTTTTTCTTACATTTGCCATACTATGAATGCTACCCATACACGAGAAAGCCATTATATAATTATACTTTATATATACATTTATAAATATTTATATATAGTTTCTAAAAAAATATATATAAATTCTTACCCTAAATCGATACGACACTCTTGATTTCATTCGATTTAGTATATTCGTCAGTAGTATCAATAATAGCATTCATTAAATATTTGGTAATAATCATATTTGTTTTCATCAAATGTTCTGATGGCATAACAGCAAACCATTGAAATTTTGGACGATTCAATATTTCATCTGCTGGAATATAAATGCCAACCGCACTCTTATGTAATTTCAAATAATCCTCTTCCATCAAATCTTCTAATAAAATGGTTTTACGGTCCTCTGTTTTTACACCAATCAACTCTCCACCGATTAACTCCATTTTTCCACTACCAATAGTATCTAAACACCAATGAGATGAATCACCTAAGAATTCATTATCACTACTAAAGTGTGGATTTTTATTACGTTTTTTCAAATATTCTACTAGTTCCAAAATGACGTCATTGTTTTTAGGAGCACCCATAAAATATAAATCAGGTATGAAGAGCATTTTTTGTTTCTGTTTCAATAAATTCGAAGTACGATTGACTGCCTCACATACGAAAGGTTTGTTGTTGGCGACAGCTTTGTCATAAAAAGGTTTCAAATTTTTCATACAGACAAATGAATTAGGAACAACCATCCCACCATAATAATAAATTAATTGTGTCATAGCTAATTCACGAAAATGAGAACGAGTAGGTTCAGCCAAAGTGGAAACATCGATATCCCATGATGGTAATAATTTACTAAATGATTGGTCATCAATTAGACAAATATTGAAATCATCACCACAATGATTAATAATAGTTTTAATAGTTAAATGTAAATAAGGTTGGTTTAAATCAGTAGTATTACGAGAATAGAAGTTTTTCCATTTACGGGAATTGATTTCATATTTTGTATGAATCCAAAGTTTTGGACGGTTATATCCATATAATGGCGAATCATTCAATAAATATTTTCGGATTAATTCATATTCATCATTTGATTCAAAATTTTGTTTTAATTTATTCGCAAATAGACTAGCAACTAAAATGATAGCCCCTATAAATAAATATTGTTTTGTATTTTTCAAACTAAACATTTCAAATGCTGAATTTTATATATACTATTAAAATATATATTTTCATCAAAAATAAACAAGATATTCAATACTATAATTCGACCTATTATATTTCATAGAGGATGAATACATAATAGCACTCGCTTTACATATTTGACGTATAATAGTAATAAATGCGTTATAAGTCATTTTACGCTCAATATAATAATATTTACCCAAATGATAATACGGTTTTAATGACTCTGCTAATTCGGTATGTAAATTATAAAATACTAATTTTTTATAGGCGTTTGAGTCAATAAGAAAATACTTATCGGTTTTTAAACAAATCTTTTCTAATAATGAAAAAAGTAATTCTTTCGGAACCAAATTACGAAATATTTGTGTTGGCATTTTCTTTTCTTTTCTTATTTTTGTTTATAATAAAATAAGACTTTATTTGTTTTTATTATAAATATTTATATAAATGCTTTGCTAAAATAAGTATTAAAAATGAGTAGAATTACATTTTGTACTATAGTAAATTATGTTGTAGAATTTGTAGAATTTGTAGAATTTGTAGAATTTGTAGAATTTGTAGAACAGGTATACATTTTTTTGAGTTTTTCCAAATATAATATACCATCCATGAGTTCTTCTTGTGCGTGGATAATCCAATCAATGGTAGATAAATCTTCACGGTCTAATGTGGTACCATATTTTTCGATTCCAACATCCGACCTTTGTTTGAATTTTTGAATAACAGATTCGACAATAGTATCATATTTTACAACGGTTGATGTGGGGTATTCAGGAACAGTCAAAATCGGGTTTTCATGATTCATCGATGTAGCTTCTCCGTACATTAACAATAATAATAATAATAATAATCAAACATCAATTTATCTTTATGTATTTTATTTGGGATGTAATAATTCAAATAAATTATTGGTAAAAAGTGATAATTCAATAATATCTTCGTGAATGTTATGAAAAACCGTAATATATTTACATAAAAAAGGGATAATTTTATATTTGGTTTCTTCGTCAATAATATTCGTCATTTTCACGAAAGAAAAGAAATAATCTAAAATATCAATTACAGAATAACCGTAATCATGAATGTTATAGAGAACACCAATAGCGCCAGATAGGTCATTTTCAAATAATTTATCAAAATAATTCTCGAAATTCTGGAATGATATATTGGAACATATTTTTTTACATAATTCGATATGAATAGGTTCTCGAACGATATACATTTTTTCCAAATAATTGATAAGAATTCGGATAGATGTATTCGAAATTTTCAATAAATAGTCCTTTGATTCCTCGTCGATGGCGATGTTTTCAGCCAAAACAATACGGTCCATTATTTTGCGGATTTGTTCTGTTCTAGGAGGAGAAATTGTAATAATATGTACTCTAGATTGAATACTTTCAATGACTTTTTGGATATTTGTACAAACAGAAATAAAATGGATATTATTTTTATATTTATCAATATAATTACGAAATACTTGTTGGCTTTGTTCATTAATATTATCGATATCATCAATAATAACTAATTTTTTTTTACCGTAAATAGCACTATGAGATTGACAAAATGTTTTCATTTCATTTCTGAAATATTGTATGCCTTGTTCTTTCAGATTATTAATAAATAAAATATTATTATCAGGGAATTGAGAGTCCTTTCCAAGCGAATAATATTCACGAATGAGAGCATGTAGCAATGAAGTTTTCCCCGAACTAGAATTTCCTATAAATAATAGATTTAAATGGTCTATTTCGAGTAAGGTTCTCAATGTAGATGTTAATTTTTCGTCAATACAAAAATCATTTATGAAATAGGGTTTATATTTTGTAATAAAGGTATTATCGAGATTTATTTTATTAGACATCGAGAACTTGTCAATTATTATAGTATAAGAAATCGTGTAATTTTTATATAAGTACAATAAAATAATATAAAAAATCCATCTTTTACATAATAAAAGGTATAAAATACAAAAAGATGTCAAATAAAAATTTCTATGAAGTGCTAGGAGTATCAAATGATGCCAGTGAGTCGGATATCAAAAAGGCGTATCGCACACTATCATTGAAATATCACCCAGATAGAAATCCAAACGAAGAAGCAAAATCGATATTTCAATCGATAGGTGAGGCATATGAAACACTTAGTGACTCAGCAAAACGAAATCAATATGATATGGAATTAAGATTTGGTGGTGGTAGTGGCGGACATGGAGGAAATCCATTTGGAATGGGAGGTTCTCCATTTACACATATGAGTAGTATGGATGAATTTTCCGAAATAAATAATATATTTAATATGATGTTTGGTGGTGGTGGTGGCGGACACGGAGGAAATCCGTTTGGAATGGGTGGCATGGAAGGAGGTATTCCAGGAATGCCAGGGATACGTATTTTCCATAGTAGTAGTAGTAGTGGTGGAATGCCAGGAGGATTCCATAGTCAAATGTTTCATCAAATCCATCGTCCAGAACCGATTATGAAACATTTACAAATTACGATAGAACAGAGTTACCAAGGGTGTGTAGTGCCGATAGAGATAGAGCGTTGGGTTCTCAATAATAATGTGAAAACAATGGAAAATGAGACATTATATTTGAATATACCACAAGGAATAGATGATAATGAAATGATAGGTATCAGAGATAAAGGTCATGTAGTAAATGGCGAAATATTTGGAGAAGTAAAAATATCAATCAATGTTATCAATAATACGGAATTCAAGCGAACTGGATTGGATTTGACATATCATAAAAAAATATCATTAAAAGAAGCATTATGTGGTTTTTCTTTTGAAATGATACATTTAAATGGTAAGAAATTATGTTTAAATAATAATAGTAACCCTACTGTTATAAAACCAAATTATAAGAAAGTTGTACCGTCGATGGGTATGATTCGAGAGAATTCGACTGGTAATATGATAATAGAATTTGAAGTAGAGTTTCCAGACGCATTGACAGTTGAACAAATCGAACATATATCCAAAATTTTATAAATCTAACGTCTATTGAATTCTTTCATTTGAATTTCATTCGCTGAAATATCTATTTTAGTTCTAAGTTTTCTAATATAATCATTTTTTTCGCATAATTGTAGGCGTAACCATTGTAATTCTCGTTGTACTTCGACTGGTGACGATTCTTCTAACATGGTCATGCGTTTTATATCATAGTCATCAGTATCGTTCGTAAATTCTTGTAATAAGTCATATTCATTCGAAGGTTGTCTGATTTTTTGAGTTAATACATACGCGCGTTTGCGGCGTTTAGCATTTTCTTCCATATTGTTTAGATTCAATAAAAGGTGATTTGTATTTAGTGCCATATTGCTGGTTTTATTATTATTGTTAGTTTGATTACCAAATAAAAAATCATAAAAAAATACATCAATTTTTTATGATTTTTCTAATAATTTTTGTAATTGTTCATGATGTCCTTTCGAATTAAAAGCAGACGAACTATGAATACGATGTTTTACAGATATTTGAGAACAATTATAGAACCGTTTGTTTTGATTACGTAATCTTAACCATAAATCATAATCTTCAATGCCATTTTCATTCCAAAAACAAAGTTCTTTACGAATAAGACTACTACTATTGATAATCGGATTGAATTTTTTAAAATCGAATTCGGATATGTTTCCAGTGGGTATATCAGGTACCTTGCCATTTATATCACCAAAATATACACATCTAGCACCGATAACATCATAATCATACAAGAATGGTATTTGTAATTCCAATTTCTTTTCATGCCATATATCATCCACATCTAAAATGCCTACATAATCGCCCGAACAATATTGAATCATTTTGTTTGATGTATTTGCTTTTCCGCGAATTTCATGAAAATCATAAATACGAATACGAGCATCTCGAGTTTCGAATAATTTTGCTATTTTATAAACATCGGAGTTTGGCGGATGACCATTAATACCGATAATTAATTCCCACTCGGCATATGTTTGTTTTATTACAGAACCAACGGATTCTTCAATAAATTCAATTCCGTTATAAATAGGCATTATAATACTAATTATAGGTGGCATATAAAAATATATAATTTTATTATAATATATTTTAACAAAGTCTTTGTATAGTTTTATGATAAAAATCTTTGGAATAAAAACCAATTATCGTTTCTATGATTTTGTTCTTTACATAAACAAAAATCAGACAAATTCGAAAATATACAATCCGCGATAATAATTTGGTCATCCTTGATTAAATAGTGATTTTCAAAATATAATTTCAATTTATTATCGTATGTGTTTCGCCACCATTCTAATTTGTCTTTATGTGATAAAAAAAATCCACCAGCAATAGATATCTGATTGGGAGGTATAGGTCTAGTGGGTAAGCCAATCGAGTTTTTATCATTGATAATGTCCAACAAAGCACGGATATAATTATTATCATTATTGACGCAAGCATAATAAATTTTATTTTTATTTAACGTAGTAATCTTTGATTCATTAGGCCAGTTTGCGAGATATTGAGACGATGAATCCTCTGGTCTATTACGAAAATAACCAATATCGCACCAACCATAGAATTCTGTGTCGAAATATTTCGCAGTCATAGTTTCATAAACAAAATGAATTTTTTCAGACCATAACATATTAACTTGCCAATCTACTCTATTTTGTAATAAAAAATTATTTTCGTGATTATGAATCCAATAATCTTTGTATTTATAATTATAGAACTGTTCTGGAGATTTAATTATTAATTTAATTCTAGGATTATTCAAATATTTTTTTAAACATTGAGAACTTAGTTCATCGCTATAAATTACCAAGTAATAATTATTGACATTGGATAACATATTATCAATCCAATTATAGTAGGTTTGATTATCAAATTTTGCTTTGAAATTATACCAACATGTAGAAAAAGTGATTGATGACATTGGTTATAAATTATTAATACTACTATTTATACATTTTAAAATATAAATACTATATATATTTTAGCAATATGAATATTACTCAATCATCAGATAAATTATATGGAGTAACCGAAGGAGCATTTTATGGACAAAATGAACGAGTCGATGAATTAAATGATAGATTACACTCCAGAAATTTCGCGGATTCACCACTAGAACCATATTTCGACCCTCGTCCAGTTCCTACCAAATATTCACATTTCCCAATTGTTAATAGAAGAACACCAATGAATGAACCTGCCATTAAATACCAACAATATAGCATGAACGTTAATTTCAATCCAGGAACATCAAAGGCACCATTTTCAGGATTTATCAATAACGTTGATAGAGAAACATTTTTAAGAAATCAAAATTTTGCCATTCAACATGGCGCCAGTCAAGGTGTTTATGTGCCATCATCAAATAGTGATTTATACAAAACAACAATTATTTCAAAACCATCTGAACAGCCATTTCCGAATCTGTTTAATAGTTTTGATTTTGAAAAAAGACAACACCCAAATATAGTAAAGAATATTGGTTCTGATAATTTTTTCAATCATACTAGAACACAATTGAGAAATATGTAATATACATAAAGTCGTATAATCAATATTATTTTCGTAATTTATTATATAAGTATAGGTAAATACATATATGATAAATATAAAATTTAGTCTAAGAAATATATTGATAGAATTATTAGTCATTTTGGGAATCATATTATTAGGAATATTATTATATAAAATAAGTACACCGCCATATGAAAAAGAAAACCAGGAAGGGTTCAATCAAGAACGAGGTTTTGTTTTAAAACGAGAACAAGATATTTACGATGATTTATATGTGGATATGTATGATAATTTGAAAGATACCGCACATCGTTCGGAATCAGAACTTATACAAATATTGAAAATGACAGAACCTACTACAAAACATAGTAATTTCTTGGATATTGGTAGTGGAACTGGATATATAGTAAATCAATTAAATGCCGCTGGATATAGAGCGTATGGATTAGATAAATCGAAATCCATGATAAAGTATTGTGAATTGAAATATCCAAATATAGAAATTAAACAAGGAGATGTATTTGATTCTATGATTTTCGAACGTGGAACTTTTACACATATATTATGTACAAATTTCACTATTTATGAATTCAAAGACAAAGTCTCTTTTTTCAGAAATTGTCAAGCATGGTTAATGCCACATGGTTATTTGGTAATACATTTAGTTAAACCAGATAAATTCAATATAACAAATCCAAATCGAGAACAAAACGATACCAAAAATAAATCCAAAAATCGAGAACTAGAAACAACAGCGACGTTTGACGATTATAGTTACAAAGCATATTATGATAATTCCGACCCATCAACAATGACATTTACAGAAACATTTGTCGATAAGAAAACAAAACATATTAGACAAAATGAACAAACACTTTATATGGATAGTATCGAGAACATTGAAAAAATGGCGTCAAGTGCTGGTTTTATATTCCATGGAAAAGTAAATATGAAAAAGTGTTCAAATGGAGATGAAAACCAATATTTATATATTTTAGAAAGTTCTCGATAAATCGTTTTGAGAACCGAAATCAAAATAGTAAAATATATTAGATAATGTTTCAATATATTTTTGTATCGATATTTTTCGTATTAATAATAATATTTATGATAATAAAATTAAAATATCCATTTTGGAATATTCAGCCGGTGTTCCATAGTTATGATTATTGGCGATATTTTTATTGGACACCCTTTATTATACAAAAATACAAACCATTGAGAACCAAATTTTGCGATTTTGAGCAAATAAAAACTATCCCTTATTTGGAATGTTCTCAATTACAACAAAAAAATTTAGAAAATTTAATACAATGTTATTATTATCATACAGATAAAGTATTACATATTATAAACAAAAATGATATACATAATATTTTATCTGGTCAAAATGAGCCATCTTATGTATCATTTTATACAGAAAGTTTGTTCTCGAATAATTCGAATTATGTAATGGATTTATCATCGATTATTTTGAATCAACAATATCCAATAGCATGTATTACGTCGAGATATACGAAAATGTTTTATAAAAATCCCAAAAACAAAAATGAATTTATAGAACTACCAAGTTATTTTATAGATTTTATTTGCGTACATCGAGAACATGACCTAAAAAAAATAAGTAGAAAATTACTACAAACACATGAATATAATCAAAGAATAAAAAATCCATCAATACATACTTCAATTATCAAAAAAGAGAACATATTATTTGAAGGTATAATACCATTAGTAGAATATGAAACAACTACCTATTATTTGAGAAATATTCGTTATCCTCGATTACCAGCCCATTTTCATATAGATATGTTATTGAACGAGAACGAAGGGATATTAATTGATTTTTTATATTTACAAACACATACTATTTCAAAAAGTTCTCAATTTGATGTATGTATTATACCGGATGTAAGCGTTCTGATATCAATGATGCGAAAAAAAATATTATATATATATTGTCTAAGAAAAGGAGAAGATATTTATGGGTTTTATTTTTTGAAAGACGCAAAAACACAATATGATGAATTAGAAGGTAATACATTACAATGTTTTGCTAGTGTAATGAATTATGATTTTATTTATGAGGAAAGACAAACACAATTATTTTATTTGGGATTTTTACATGGATTGAATAATATTTTAAAAATAAATAATTCTTATAAAATATTGGTTATAGAGGAAACATCAAATAATGATATATTATTATATCATTGGCGGCAAAAGTACACACCTATTTTCAAAAACAAATCCGCTTATTATTTATATAATTTTATTTTACCAAGTTCTCCATTATCACCAAATAAATGTATGATTTTGTTATAATATCACGAGTAAATTAAAACCAATAGATGTATTAACATGTAATAATGAATGCCATAAATCCGCTATTTTTTTATCTTTATGATAACAATATTCTTTAACAAGATAACCATAATAAAATAAATAATTTGTTACTAAAAATAAAAAAACAATCAACGCGGATAAACAAATTTTGAAATTATTATTTATGTTTTTACATTTTTTATATAATAAATTCAATCCATAAGCAAATAATAATATTATTGGTATTTTGTCAAGAATATTTGTATAAATATTAGTATATGTATAAAAAATTAACGAAGTAATTAGTAATAATACAAATAAAAATGAAAATATATAATATTTGAAGCTATATGCGAGCATTATATTACTCAAAAATATAAAACTAGAATAAAAACAACTATTATCATAAAATTCGTCAAATAATTGTTTCATATTATTTGATATATTTACTTTCATTCTTTCAATATATAATATTGAAAGAAAATCTAACGTGTATATTTACCTGAACGCGCAAACGAATCTACAATAAAAATAATAAAAACTCCTAAAAATGAATACAATACAAACTCCTCTGTGATATTACTGGTTTTTTCGTGTTGTTGTTCTTCTAATAAATGAATCATATAGTTAATTTTTTCCATTAATTTATCGTCACGAGGCATATTAGTATTTAAACCCATATTAGCATAATAGGGTTGGTTGTTATTTTGAAATTTCATAGGAGGTTCATAACTTCTTGAATAATTACTAAGTTTATTAATTTTCGAGTCATCTCCACTATAGTTATTTGGTTGTGATTTCGAATTATTGGAAGCTTCTAAATAAGATGGGTATTGAGGGACATAATTCTTGATATCTGTATTATCGTCCATATCTTTTTTGACATTAATGGATGGGTGTGATATAGGAGTAAAATTACTTAATTTTTTATTATCAGAATCAGTATCAGCGGAAGTAATTTTATTCAGTAATTCAGTAACTCGAGTATTTCTATCTTGTGTTGCTAATTGAACATCATTTATAGACATTGGTTCTGAATTCTTCAACGGTGTGAAATCATCGGTTTGTTGGTTTGATTGTGTTAAATAATCATCGGGTTCGCCTATACCTTGTAAATTAATTCGTGGTCTATTATTTCGTCTTATAGTTGGAGTTCTTTTTTTATTTAAATTATCGTCATTTATCCATTCAGACGCAGATGTTATTAAAGATGACATGTTTCTTTAAAAATATTTTATATACTTAAAAAATAATAAGATATTATTTCAAACATTTTTCGTAAAAAAATACTATTATAATATAAATAAGAATCAAATTAAAAATGAAAAAAATTATTTCACAATTCATTCCAATAGTTATTATATTTTTATTATTATCATATTCAACAGAATTAGCTATATTTAGTCATTCTATTTTAGGGAAAATAATAAGTATTCTTATTATTGGCTACTATACAACAATAGATAAATATGTTGGATTATTAGTGTGTATTTTATTTATATTTTATTATCAAACAGATTATGTAGAGAGTATGCTAAATATAAATGACTATAATTGGGATTGGAAAGTAGATCATGATTTTGTTGGTGATTATTTGTTTATTGAATCATTTTCCGAGTTAAAACCGGGTTGTAATTGCGGTAGTCCAAAACCATTACAAGAAGCAAAAACCGAGGATAAATTAGAGGATGAAAACTTGATATTAAAAGGATATGAAAAATTCGAAAATTATAGAGAATTATACGAGGATAATAATGAGCAATCAAAAGAAGAAGTAAAAGATACATTTCGTAAAGAGAATTGCTCGTCGAATGGAGTTTTACAATACAAGAATATGGAGGTGAAAAACGATATGGCTGAACATATATTTTCTGAATTAAAATTCAAAGACCATGTATGTAACCCATGCTTAAAAACTTGTGATTTTTCTATTATAGAATCAAGAATTAAAACGGAGGATGAACTAAAACCAATAAATACCAAGTATATATAGAAACATAAAATATCATAATTATATAAAATGGGAAAAAATTCAAAAAAACAAAAACCCCATGAAATAAAAAACATATTTGACTTTTTACATAATCAAATACAATCGTTGAATAATAGTAAAATATTTGCTGGTCTAATGATAATTACATTAAATATCGTTTCAAAATTTGTTAATATTAAATTGAGTAAAACCATGGAATCGTATTTGAAATATACATTTAGCAAACAAATATTAGTATTTGCTATTGCGTGGATGGGTACTAGAGATATATATATAGCATTGTTTATTACATTAATTTTTGTTATTTGTGTGGAATATTTATTCCATGAAGATAGTCAATTCTATATTTTACCAGAAAGCTTTAGAGACCATCATTTGACATTATTAGAAAATGATAAAAATGGTGATAACATTACAGAAGAAGATATCAAAAAAGCAAAGGAAATTTTAGAAAAAGCGAATGTTCAAAGTACAAAAAAAAATTATGAGGGATTTTCAATAAAATAAACTAATATTATACAAAATAAATGTTTGCATAATATAATTAGATAGAATGAATTATGATATTGAAGAATTAAAAATAATGTTATATACAAATATTCAAAATAATCGTTTATTACAATTTAATCGTAAATTATTATCACAACCGGAAATTACAGCTACAAATATAGATTTAAATGATTATCCATATTTTACTTTTGATGTAAAATATCCAAAAGGTCAAATGCAATATTTGAATTATCAAGAACGTATAGAAATATTTTTTAATAAACAGTTGTTTTCAGAATACTTGTTCGCATATTCGAAGAAAACATTAGTTAGTAAAGATAATGAAAATTATTATAAAGAAAGGGATGAAATAATTGAGCATAATATTATGACAATGATAGAAATATTATTTCCAACGAAATTCCCAGTAATAACTGATATTCATACGTCTTATGATAAGATAATAGGAAAGAGCTCATTTAATAGAATGATTTTGAATCCTATTAAACCAAAATATTTTTCACATTTGAATATTAATGGTAAAGATTATACATTCAAAAAGAATGTATGGTTGAATGATTTTTTAAATCATCCATTATATAGAAAATTATTAGAAGATTATCGTAAGTTTTGGGTATGGTCGATAGAAGAAAAAGCTAGATGGAAAACGGTAATCGATAAAGAAATTAATAATAATATTAATATGTTAAATGAAATATTTAATGAATTTAATTCTATTAAAGAAAAAAAAAGTATTGATACAACTGATATTCCAGAAACAATCAAAGGATCTTATGTGTTTTATAGATACATTTATTACTATTATACAGATTATTTAAAATTAAATGATAATGAATTGAATGATAATAAATTAAATAATAATGCTATTTATAAAAAAGTTAATGAAGATCTAAAAAAATATACGAAGGAAAATAATAATACTAATACTAATACTAATACTGATATAACACAGGTTGGTGGCATCAATACACGCACCAATAAACGCGTCAATGTGGGTGACGACAATGTCGTTGGCGCCAAAAAAAAGACTTCTACCGGAAAGACACTAGATATAGAAACTATAAAAAAAAAAATTAATGAGCTTTGTGATAATAATATAACCGATGAAATGAATATTATTGATAAAATAGAGTTGTTATTTAAAATTATAAACAATTTTAGAACTTTTACATTGATTTCAATATCTAGTAACCCACGTAATTTTCGAATAACTAAAGATTCAGAAGATAAATTTAATTCATTAATTAATAAAATAATTTCACCAGAAAGAATGAATATTGCTTATGGTAATTATAAACAAGTTTTGGATATGTTTAAATATCCATATGACCAGATAAGAGATGAAGAATTCAGAAAAAAAAACTATAATAAATTGGAAAATATAGGTACAAATTCTGAATCAATGATAAATATATCAATACCGCCGGAATATAAAAATTTTGCTTATAATACATTAACGTTATTCAAAAGACCACAACGTGAAACAACTAACGCGGATTTACAAAATTTGATAAATAGTTTTGAATCAAATACTACAACTGAATTATATGAATTTTTAGAAAAAACTTATATGTACTATATGAGAAACAGTGGTGATAAATTATCAAATGATGAAACAAAATTATTGAATATAGGTTTGAATTATATTAATACAAATATAACTGAACGAGGCATACGTCGAGAAATTTATATTATGTCAGATTTTATAGAAGGATTAGTAAATGATGATAATGTTAATAGTATTTATTGTCCATTTATAGGAGAACATCTAGGAAATGAATTGAGATTTTTGGTTAGAATGACACAAGGTGGTAAAATAAATAATACAGATATTAATTTTTGGGCAGTGGATAGAAATAGAATGATTTTTTCAATAAAAACTTTACAGATGAGTGCGCTAACGTTTGATAAAGAAAAGGAATTAAAAGCGACTGAAATGAAACCAGATATGTATTATCAAAATAATATATCAACAAATGTAAAAAATATCGAGATGATACCATTTAATAAAGATGAAGAAAAACAAAAACAACAAGAATCCTCCGATTATGCGGGAATAGATTCGTGGTTTTATAATGAAATTATAAATTCTAACGAAAAAGAAATAGAAAAATTAATTAATGAAATCAATTATTTTGGTATATCAAATCTTGTATTACGTGATATATTTGATAATGTAATAAAAAAAACAGAATTATATAATATAGTTAAACCATGGTTCGCTAATAAATATAAATATTCATCTGATTTAATTAGTAATATGATAATGTTATCAAGTAAATATGATGGAAAAATAAAAGATATTGCGAATAAAATGAATGAACAAAAAAATAGGTTGAATACAGAAGCATTAAATAAATTGAATTACGAATCTAAATTTTATACATTATTGAAAACGATTGTAGATAAATTAATGATAAATGAGCAAAAAAAAAATCAATTAATAACATCAGCAATAACTGGTGGTAATAATATTAGTAGAAAAAATAAAAAAACGATTTTTAATAATATTACACGTAGAAAATAAATAAATCTTATACAGTAAGCAAGAATTGATATATTTTTATAAAATTATATCAATATTTTCATTTTTTGTAGTTTTTTTCTAGATTTTTTATTTTTTATAAAATACAGGTTTTCCATTTTCAAATTTACCAATTTCTTCACCAATTTCTTCGTTTTCGTCTATATTATAAATTGTACCATTTGTTTCATTTGTTGTATAATAAGATTTGCCTTTAATTTCTATTTCAAATACTTCTTCTTCGGCTTCCACTTCTTCAGCTTCCTCTTCGACTTCCTCTTCTTCGACAACTTCTTCCTCTTCTTCAGCTTCCTCGACAACTTCCTCCTCCTCTTCAGCTTCCTCGACAACTTCCTCCTCCTCTTCAGCTTCCTCGACAACTTCCTCCTCCTCTTCAGCTTCCTCGACAACTTCCTCCTCCTCTTCAGCTTCCTCTTCCTCGACAACTTCCTCCTCCTCTTCAGCTTCCTCCTCTTCGGCTTCCTCGACAACTTCCTCTTCTTCGGCTTCCTCTTCGACAACCTCCTCTTCGACAACTTCTTCCTCGACTAATTCGTCTTCACGAATTTCACCTTCTTCCAATTCTTCTTCTAAAACATAAATAATATTTGGTGTAATTTCTTTTTTAACTTCATCGATAAATACTACACTATCATCATCACTATCCTCGAATTTTTCATTTTTAACAGAATTCAATATAATATTTTTTTCATCAGTTTCAGTAGATTTTGAAATGGTCTTACGTAGTGGAGCATTTTTATTACTTTTTAATTCAGGAATAGTATTTGAGTTTGAACATTTACAACGAAATTCAGGTATAGAATATATTAAATTTTTCAAAGATTTATTTTCCTTACGTAATTTTTTATTTTTTTGAATTAATTCAACTACAATAGGTAGTGATAATAGAAATTGATAATTGTCAAGAGCTTTTGTATTGTAATCCATTTTGGTGTATTATTGATGTATTTCTATAAAGTTTGATTATCAATCAATTTTTTATAAAAATAAAATATGATTATATTATCACTGAAATAATCTTTATACTTATTCAAATAATATTTTTTGCCATGATGGTGGAAATAAATCACTAACATTATGATTCGCACTAGGTCCAAACCACTTATATGGATAACATACTATTTTGTCAGAATTCATATTAAAATATGCTCCCCACCAACTAAAAGTACTATTTGCTATAATATTATCTCGACAAGAGGACATCAATAACATCTGTTTCCAGTCTTCAATAGTATCATCTACTTTGATAAAATTTATTTGAGAATATATTGTTTTCAAGTTTTCAATTATAATATTAACCGCCTCATTATCTTCTTTTTCACAAAAATAGAGAACATCATATAATATATTCTTATCACGAGAACTTATAATATGTTCCAACGCATTTTTATAATATTCATATGGCATCAAAGGGTGGAAATTTTGAATATCTTTATAATCACCAAGACGAAAATGCATACTAATAGTATGTTTGGAAATATCAAAATATTGGTTGTATGATAATTTCACGTTCTCAATTTGTGTAGTTAATTTCAAAAATGAAAAAATAGTATTTTTATATTCTTCAAAATATTTATAACTTTGAAAGTATCCAAATAACATCAAATATTGTTCATAAAAATTTGGAATTTCTTGAAACTGAAAACCATTTTCATTAAATCTAGGAAATAACATTAATTTATCATTGCTAATACCATTTGAATTATTGAATGTAGTAAAACCTTTTAAATTGGATAGAAAACTATTCCAATATGTAGGACGTACTTTTCCAACAAATAAACTATCAGAATGCTGAAAAATGATTTTTCGTTGATATTTCATGCCATATGAAATAGTGGAAAATATTTGAAATAATTGATTGCCTAATCCGCCCATTAAATGACATGTAATATAATTCGACATTTTATATAATCGATATGATTATATAAAAAACATATTTTTATATGCTTTTATCTAACTAGTAAGAATCTAGAATCCAAAGTTTTCTTTTATAATAGTATTTTTACTAGGACCTTTTTGTTTTTCACTCTGTCTTTTTACTTTATAAACACCAGATTGATTAGTTTGTTGTTTTCCACCATAAATATTCATAATAAAATCTTCATTATCCTCGTGTAATTCTGGTAAAATGCGAGTCATAGGTTTATCAATAACTAATAACATATGTTCGGTTTTTAATAATTTTCTATATTCTTGAATAGTTAAATTACCATAAAATTTTTCCAATAAAAAATATGGATTAGGTGCGGGTTTAATATTTTTTTTATAATTATAAACCTTACTATAAATCTGGTTTAATAAATGATACCTTTCAAATTTAGTAGAGTCGTCTAAATTCTCTTTCATCAAATACGCAACCGCACATTCTGGTCGACAAAATGAACCATAACCATATAATTGACCATCGATTTCATGTTTTGGAATATAACATGGTTGATTATCATAATCATAAGTACACCAAAAACAAGCAGCACTTTTGTCTGGATTCGAATTTTTATATAATTGTAATTTCAATTTTTTCAATTTTGAATTTATATATTTTACATCAATAAAATCGTCCTCATCATTGTTTTCGTCATTACTAACCTCCATATTAGATGAACATTTTTGACATATATTATTATTATTATTATTAGAAATAATACAATTATCTAACATATTATATGCGTAATTTGAATTTTCTAATAATTGTTGCGATTCGTTATTAATGGACGAATTATTCTCATAAACAGTAAATTGTTGAGACTTATCATTATACGTCATAATACTTGGTGGAACTAATGGATTATAAGTAAGTGGGTCATTCATAATTTGATTAATTTTATTATTATGTTCAATTAAATCTTTCATTGAACATTTTAAATGAAGAATAACATTTACTATTTGTATATTTGTATCTAATTTATCGGGTTGTTTTGTTATTAATTTACCACCTTTTGGTTTTCTACCTCTTTTTTTACTAGCATTTTGAGTTATGCTTGGATTATCATTTGTTTGAGAATTGTCATTAATTTCTTCTAGAACGACAGTAATATTATTTTCGTTAGAATTCGACTTGGATTCTTCAGCTATTTTTAATATTTCGCTTTTCTTCTTACGCCCTCTCTTTTTTTTAATAGGCGCATCTGTATTTATATTTTCTATAGTGTTCTCTAAAATCTCAATACTAATAGACATCTTTCGATACTTTATTGATAAGAATCGTTATTCCTTTTTATATTGTTTTTAAATATTTTTTACGCCAAAAAATTTTTGGTGAGTTATCTCGTGTTCGTTAGTTGTAATTTTGACTATTATAACATTTACGACATAAAGGAATATAATTATCACTGCCAATAACAACTTGTTGTTTTTCTTGTGTAATTCTATGTGAAAATATAGCAGAATCATTACAAATATTACATTTAGCTTTTAATTTAACAACTTCATCACATAATGGTAGTAAATCTGAAATATTACCAAATTTTTTTCTTAAAAAGTCTCCATCTAACCCGCAAATATGAACTTTTTTTCCTTCTATTTCAATCATTTTAAATACTTCTTCATATAAGTCCACGAAAAATTGTCCTTCATTAATCAAAATAATTTCTGATTTTGATATACTTTCCCATACATCAGCAATTTTATTTGTAAAAATACAAGGAATCATAACTTTATCATGGGTTGAAAGCATAGTATCATGATAACGTTTATCCTCAGAATAATTTATAACACATACATTTTTTTGTTCATTGACATATTTATTATATAAATTCACTAAACGCGTAGTTTTACCCGAAAACATAGGCCCAACAATAATTTCTAAATAACTTTGTGTCATTTGTAATTACAATTACTAAATACAATTTGTTTATGAAAATAGAATATATTTATTTTTGTTCAATTTTACTAATATAAAGATTTTTATGTTATTAGTATAATTAGTTTTTATATCAAAATGAATTTTATAAAACCATTTGAGAACATTAAGAAAGTAGAAAATATAATACATCAAGATAAACAAAATATACCATGGGTAGAAAAATATCGACCTACACATTTTGAAGATATTGTTCTCGAACCTATCAATAAAAAAATATTTGAGAACATTTTAAAAAATAATTATTTTCCGAATTTACTATTTTATGGACCACCTGGTACTGGTAAAACAACAACAATCATTAATTTGATTAATGAATATAAAATAAAATTTTCACAATATAATAAGGGTTCGGTTATTCATTTGAACGCATCCGATGAAAGGGGGATAGACGTAATAAGAAATCAAATTTATCAATTCGTAAAATCAAAGAGTTTTTTTGATGTAGGTTTAAAGTTTGTAATACTAGACGAGGTTGATTATATGACGAAGAACGCGCAACAGGCATTGAAATATCTACTACAAACATCATGTTATAATGTACGATTTTGTCTGATATGTAATTATATAAGCAAAATAGACGAGTCATTAAAAAATGAATTTATATGTATTCGTTTTAATCAATTACCGAAACAAGATATTTATAAATTTATAAAGAATATAGCGAATAATGAGAACTTGGATTTAAATGATTCAGCTATTGATACTATACAAAAAATATATAATTCCGATATTCGAAGTATGATTAATTTCATACAATTGAATCAAAATATAAATGAATGGGAGTCAAATATAATAACTGATGTAATATGGGAAAATATACATAGTAGTTTATTAGATAAAGATTTTACAGTTAGTAGTATAATCGAATATATTCATACTATTAGCATACAGTATAATATAGATAAAAAAACAATACTGAAAAATTATTTTAATTATATCATACGTAATAAATCTAAATTTGTTACGAAAGAATTTTTGAATGTAGTAGAGGATATTACGCATTCAAATGATTCAAATATAGGCCATATATTAAATTATTTTTCTTGTAAATTACACGATGTTTATACAAATATAGATAAATAAAAAATTGAAAGTATATAAAGAAACCGTGTCTTTTTATATTATAAATAATATTATTAAATAAAATGTCATCTTTAACATTAGACGATGAATGGAATCAATTTCTTATGAATCAAAATATGTCAGGATTAGCATATCCTTCCATATCTTCACATACAAATCAAAATGGAAATACGAAAACTATTATTAATGAAGAAAGAAGCATCAATACAAATATAAATGGAAGCGTTTGTCTTGATGGAATAGAAAAAGATAGTAGTTATATAAATAAAGATGTACCAGTTTGTGAAGAATTGTATATATCTACAAAAACAAAGGTATTATTTTTGAATCAAGAAATAGATATTCAAAAAATCTTTTGGGAAATTCCAATAGTAGAATATTGGAAGCCTATACAAGGAGTTGTAAAAAAACAAATGAAAATCGTTTCAAAAACAGTGGAAGAATATGAAGAATATAAAAAAAAACTTAATGATATTGGATACTATACTGAAAACATTATAAAACAAATTGATAACGTAAATGCTCGTAAAATTAAATTCAAAGACGAAAGAAAAATAACAGTTGGTATGTCAAAAAAAGATATAATGAACTGTCGCGGCAAAATAAAAAATGCGTTTTATAATTGTTTTGCGATTATACTACGATTTAAATATGAGGGAATATTTAGAGAAATTCACGTAAAAGTATTCAATACCGGAAAATTAGAAATTCCAGGAATATTGAACAAAGGGTTATTAGATATTGTCAAAAAAATGATATTAGAAACAGTACAACCGTATATAGATTCGAATATAAATCCTGATTTGGATTTTATAAATACAGATATAGAAGATAATGTATTGATAAATTCAAATTTTAATTGTGGTTATTTTATAAATCGTGAAAAATTACATGCTATTTTACGTAGTGATAAATATAGAATAGAAAGTGCGTATGACCCATGTAGTTATCCTGGTGTAAAATGTAAATTCTATTTCAATAATGACCTGGGTTTTGATGTAGGGGCACAAACAGGGCAAATTAATCAAGAAGACCGTAATATGAAATTAAGCGAATTGAATGATAACAAGAAATATACAGAAATATCCTTTATGATTTTTCGCACAGGTAGTTGTTTGATTGTAGGAAATTGTTCGGAACGAATTTTGAAATATGTATTTGAATTTATAAAACAAATTTTGACGGACGAATACCATATAATCAATGTAAAGAATGAAGAACCAATAACAAAAAATAAAAAAACAAAATTAAGAAAGAAAACCATTTTGATGTCAAAAAACTATTATAATGAAAATTGTTCGAAATAATTAGTTAGAATATAACCAAGTAACAAACTCTTTCATAGTGCCATTATTAAATTTTTCATGAAAAACGTTTTCTTCTAAACAGAATTTAATCAAAAATAACTCATTTTTATCGAATTCTGTAGAGAATGTTTCACTACGTTCTCGTTTTATTCTCTCTTTTCTTTCTAAAATTTCTTTTAATAATTCTTCGTATTTTTCGTAATTTAAATTAATTTTTTTTTGTATAATTTCTAAATATTCTATTGTTGAGAACATTTGGTCTATTCTAATTAGAAAGCGATTAAGATATAGATTACATATATTGACACGTTTATAAAAATCAAGGTTTATGTTCTCCCAATAAAATAAAATATTAGATAATTTTGATAGTTTTGATAATATGATTTGCCATTCAGTTTCATCTATGATAATATTATCATCATTTAAAGTCATAATATTAGACATAGTATTCGAGACATTATTTGTTTCACCATCAACCATATCAAAAATGGTTTTTTTATATACGAATAACACTGCATCCATATGATTTAAATTATTGGATAAATTAGAACTATATATTTGTTCTATAAACTCTAAATAATAATAATAAGTTTTTTGAGAATAGTAAATAGCCTTTTCTATACTTTTCGTTTTTAATAATACATATTCAAATATACGATGAATAGTATTTAAACCTATATACAAACTAGGTATTGGATAATTCAGTTCTTTCATAATTTCAGAATTTTGTATTAATTTGAAAAATTCGATTATAATATCGCAATATTTTTCTATAATTTGTTGTTTTAGTGTAAAATATTTCATTCGACGTTTATATACTTTTATATAAAAAAACATTGAAACCAGATAAAGAAAAATAAATAGAAATATTGCGTATTTTTTATTTAATTCATGAAACTTTAGGAATAATAGATATTTTTGAAAAATCTTTTTATTAAAGAATGATTTAAAGTAAAATCAAAAATATAATTTATATTTATTTGAATATAAATGAACAAAAATATTGCTCCTAATACAAATGCTCTTCCACCAGCTCCTACACAAGCACAAATTGCTGGTTCAACTCAATCCCAACAACCTGGTTATCGCTTGCCAGAAAATAATACTTTACAACATGCGTCCAAATTAGCTATTGTAGAAGACAAACCAATCATGTTAGATTATTGGACAAATTCTTTAGATAAAACAGTGTTAATTGGTGTTAAAGATAATGGCGAAAAATTATTAGTAAAAAGTGAGGAAGAATATACTAGTCCAGTTTCTAAGATTTATAAAGTTGGAAAGGAATATATTATTATTACAGAGAACTCTATTTATCTAGTCGATGTTGAAATTCCAACAAAACGTATTAGTTCTTAGAACTATAGATTTGGGTTAATTCTGGTGTAAGAGAAAAAAAATAATGTATAGTTTTATTTATACATTATTTTTTATAAATAAATGAATATATGAAATTTTTATAAAATTTATACTGCTAGGTTGCTTTGAATTGCTTTTTCTAAACAGTTGAATGGAATATCAAGTATAGTATTTGTAATTTTTATTATTTTTCCGTCTTCAAATTCCCCTTCAAAAACTGTACCATTATTATAATACTTAGACCCGTAACCATGAGGTCGATTATAAAGGAATTTACCATTGTATTCATAACAAATATTTTTTTCTACAAAATATGAAAATTGAACACCTTGAATAATATCATTGTTAGCAAAAATACCTTCTTGGGTTGTTATCATTGTTTGATTATTTTTTTCTATTTCTATATTTATCATGGTTTGAATTCCAAATCCTTCTTTATAACCATTTAGCCAATTACCTTTATAAAAGTATTTTGTTTGTATATTGTTATCGAAATAATAGTTATGATTTATAATTGTATTCAAACCTACACCATGAGGAATTCTATCTTTAATATCACCATAATATGTTAATTTGTATGTATGATTATCGTTATTTGATTTCATTTTCCATTCACCAGTACAATATATATCTTTTTTATTACCAAAAATATAATTAAACAAACTTCCAAATGTGGTTGGATTTTTTTTAAATATTCCCTTGAATTCTATAGTAAAATCATTTCCTTTTGTTGTAAAATCACATGATTTCGATGATTTTGTTAGTGTAATAATAAGACTAATAATAAGAATGAATAAGTATGTATTAACGAACATTTTGATTTTAATTAC
>Ga0214917_10002209_pt1 | contig 24067 bp, 42 predicted proteins | sample LL_1208_BB_MetaG_FD_177983 | JGI IMG/M metagenome (GOLD analysis project Ga0214917, IMG submission 177983) | Freshwater microbial communities from Lake Lanier, Atlanta, Georgia, United States - LL_1208_BB | ecosystem: Environmental > Aquatic > Freshwater > Lake | place: USA: Georgia | collected...
TCAACGCTGACGCCAATGACTTGCTCCTCGGATACCCAGTGTTCGAGAACCCAGCAATGGCATCAACAGGAACAGCAGCGAAGTCGGTTATCTTCGGACACCTTCCTTCGTACTATGTTCGCCAAGTCGGTGGCATCCGTTTGGATCGAAGCGATGACTTCGCATTCAGCACTGGTCTTGTTACCTTCCGCGCAACAATGCGTGTTGACGGCAACTTGCCACAAGCATCACATGTCAAATACTTCATCGGTGGCGCATCCTGATAATCAGGAACTAATCCGAATAAAGACATAGCAGTCCGCAAGGGCTGTGACTAAGATTAAGCCTCGGTCGGTCGTGCAGGACTTGCCGAGGCTTTATCTATTCCTGCACTATTCTTAGGAGGATCATGTGGGTAACGGTAATAATAAAAGGCATACCAGTGGAGATGCCAGGAGCGTTGGCGGAGCGGTTAGTCCGAGCGGGCGCAGCGCACTACTTGGAAATATCAGACAAACCAATCCCGACCGACTCAGAGTCGTCTGGTATTCAAACGCACCTTGGGCTGCAACAGGATACGGTCAGCAAACCGCGCAAGTCATCCAAAGGCTCGCGAAAGAAGACCACCAAATAGCAGTCCACGCGATGTACGGACTTGCGGGTTCGGTATCGACTTGGAATGGTTTCAAAATGTATCCACAAGGACTCGCAACATACAGCGACGATGTTGTGGTTGCGCACACAATGGAATGGTCAAGTCAAGATCTTTCAACACCAACATTGTTGATGACTTTGTTTGATGTGTGGGTATTGAAGTCGGATTCTTTGAAAGAGTTGAAGAACATCGCGTCGTGGGTTCCGATTGATCATCAGCCTGCACCGCCAGATGTGTTGGAGTGGTGTGCGCGTGAGAATGTGAAACCGATTGCGATGTCGAAGTTTGGTTCACGAATGTTGAACATCGCAGGCATTGATCATCTTTACGCTCCTCACGCGATTGAACCAGTCTTCAAACCGACTGAGACTGTCGCGTTGGCTGATGGTGGCAAGATGACTGGCCGAAAGTTCATGGGATGGGAAGATGACAGATTCGTGATCTCGATGGTGGCAACGAATAAAGGTAGTCAGCCTGCGCGTAAGGCATGGGCTGAGAACTTGCTTGCGTATTCAATCTTTGCGAAAGATCATCCTGATGCGGTGCTGTATCTCTACACCGAACCGATGGGTGCGATGTCTGGTATCAATCTGATTCAACTTCTTGACGCTTGCGGAGTCAGTTCAGACAAATACAAGATCGTTGACCAGTATGCGTATCGGCACGGTATGCCACAGAACCTGATGGCTGCGATGTACAGCGCGTCAGATGTTCTGTTGGCTTGCTCGATGGGTGAAGGGTTCGGCATTCCAGTGATCGAAGCGCAAGCGTGTGGATGTCGAGTGATTGTCTCAAACTTTACTGCACAACCTGAGCTGGTCGGCGACGGCTGGACTGTTGAAGGTCAGCCATGGTGGGATGCGGCTCAGAAGTCTTGGTTCTTCACACCGTCAGTGCCTGACATCGTGAATGCTCTCAAGTCGGCGTATAACGCGCCTAGAGGGCGTTCTGAGCAGGCGATCACCCATGCCCTAGGGTACGGAGCCGACACAGTATTTGAACAGCATTGGAAGCCAACAATGAAGGAGTTGTCCGCATGGTGCCGGTCGTAATCATCCCAGTTCTCAACCGATACGACCTACTCGAACGGTGCATTGATTCGCTCGACTTCCCAGTCGAAAAGATCATCATCATCGACAACGGAGGCAAGATCGAGCAGGACTGTTTGATGATGCCACGCAACAGTCGTCACGGCAAAACATACATCATGGACATGCCGAGCAATCTTGGTGTGGCGACATCATGGAATCTTGGTATCAAGATGACACCGTTCGCGTCTGGTTGGATTCTTCTTAACTCGGACGCTTGGTTCTTGCCAGACAAACTAGAAAAGTTCTCGAAAGAATGTGATCCTGATCGGATACTTCTGACAGGTGATCCGCGATGGGCTTGCGCGTGGATCGGTTCCGAAGTTGTGAAAGATGTCGGATTGTTCTGCGAAGCATTCCATCCGGCATACTTTGAAGACAACGATTATGAGCGTCGCGCTGTTCGTCTCGGCTACACACCAACCGAGTTCCGAGACATCGTCATGCACGACAACTCGTCAACACTTCTGTCCGATGTATCACTGCAAGCCAAGAATGCGCAAACTTTCGCATCGAATCATGAACTGTTCAAACTTCGCAATGCAAGACTTGATGCGGGTCAATGGGATCTGCAACGCCGACTTGATCTGAGTTGGGACTGACATGAGCATCGCAGTGTGTGTCACAGTTTGGGGTGACTTCTGGGATCGATTCGGTGGACAGTTCGTTGAACAGATGGAGAAGTTGAACACGGAACCTGATGAGGTAATTGTGTCGTCACCTGTTCCTTTGAATTTGCCGAAGCATTGGCATGAAATTGTTCAACCGCACCACAAGTGGAATAATTGGAATGACACAATGTTCGCAGTCAACTCGGACTGGGTGATGCCAGTCGGGATGGACGACATCTGGTTCCCTGACGCGCTAGACGGTCTGACCGATGTTGATGACGATGTAAACATCATCGCTTATCCTTGGATTCAAAATGGGCAACTTCAGTCTGCAACGCAAGAAGTCTTCAATCAGATTCTTCATGTATCTCACAACCCGATGGTCGGTGGATCTCTGATTCGTCGGTCAGTTCTCTGGTCAATCCCATATCGGCAAGTTGTTTGGAATGACTGGATCCAGTGGATGGAGATTCGGAAACTCGGCTACAAAGTTGCATTCAAAACCAAACCAGTTTGCGACCATATCCGCCGAGAAGATTCATACTCGATCGCGCCGAAGGCGAACGGCGAACTTGAGTGTGAGCAGATGCGAGCAATCTTGCGTGAACATGAAGTTGTGCCTGGAGTAGAGTTCCCACCACGGATCTTGAAGTAAGATAAGGAACTATGGCAATCACCAACGGCTACGCCACACGCAACCAGATCAAGGCTGCACTTCGAATCGGTACAGCCGACACGCAAGACGATGAACTGATAGACAACTGTGCCGGTGCAGCGTCACGACTAATTGACGGCTACGCCAATCGACAGTTCTGGGCGTATGGTTCTGCGACGACCAGAGTGTTCACTGCTGGTGACGAATATGTTTGCGAGATTGATGACATCTCAGGAACTGCGATCACACTCAAAACTTCAACGATGGCTGATGGCAACTTTGATGTCACATTCACACGAACCGACTATCAACTAGAACCAGTCAACGGAATCCTTGACGGCTTGACTGTTCCGTTCACACGCATCCGCGCAGTCGGCGACTTCCTATTCCCAACCGTGAACGCAAACTACGGTTCAGAAGCATTAGTGCAACTCACCGCGGTCTATGGTTGGCCGTCCGTGCCTGAACCGATCACACAAGCGGTGATCATTCAGGCATCAAGAATCTTCAAGCGTTACGATTCACCGCTCGGCGTTGCAGGCTTCGGAGACTTGGGTGCGATACGAGTGACACGCGCACTCGACCCAGATGTCGCACAACTTGTCGAGCCATATCGCCGAATGCGAATGTTTGCATGACCGCAACAATCACCGAACTCAAAACAGGATTGCAGACCCGTCTCGCAACAATCACGAACCTTCGCGCATTCGCACAACAACCCGACCAGGTCAACCCTTCAATCGGCGGTCTCGCATGGCCGACACTTGAATCAATTACCTATCACGGTGCGATGGGCAAAGGGCTTGTCACACATGTCTTCACTGTCAGTGTGATCGTCGGTCGTGCAGCTGAACGCACATCGCAGAACCTGCTCGACACTTATTTGTCTTACGACAGCGGGATTCGTGCCGCCATTGAAGCCGACCAGACACTCGGCGGATATGCCCAGACCTTGAAAGTTGAAGAGGCATCCAACATCGCAACCGTTGACGCAAACGACACCACCTACCTGACAGTTGACTTCAGAGTCGTGGTGTACGCTTAGATCATGGCAAAGTATCAGGTAGTTGAGGGCTTCACTGTTCTCGGTAAACAATATCCAGCCACTATTGATGGTGAGGAGTTTGATCATCTAGACTCACTATTGCAATCGGGTCGCATTGTCTTGGTCGCAGATAAACCAACCTCGAAAGCCGAAACGGCAGGAGATAAATAATCATGGCAAAGTTAGTCCTTCTCAACTCAAATGTTTCTTTGAACGGCACAGACATCACCTCAAGCGTGGCTGCAATAACTCTAAGCACCTCAGCAGCCGAAGTTCCAACAACTTCGTTCGGCAGTGGTGGCGCAGTGACCCGCGTGTCAGGATTGATCGACAACTCTGTCACACTTTCATTGATGAACGACTACAACGCGATTGACGGATTGGTTCAACCATTGATCGGTTCAACCGCTGTCACGATGATCATCAAACCAGCAGGCACAGCCGCAGCAGGAACGGCTTCACCTCACTACACTTTCAGTGTTTTATGCACGGAGTTTAGTTTGGTAAACGGTGCCGTGGGCGAGCTAAACACAGCTGACGTAACGTGGCCAATCAGCGGAGCGATCACAAAAACAGTTGCATAGTTCTTAAGTAAACAATCAGGAGGTAAGAATGAAAATCAATCTAGAAGTAACAACGCTGGACGCCGTCACAACGAAAGTGTCTGCACAGTTTGCCGACTTCATCGCATTCGAAACAGAGAAGAATCGTTCGGTCGCAAACTTTCAAACAGAACTACGCCTCACCGACCTTGCATGGTTGGCGTGGCACGCAACGAAGCGCACGAAGAATACTGCGATGAAGTTTGAAGAATGGATTGAAACAATCGAGAGTGTGGAGGTTGGAACCGATTCTGCGGTGATCAACCCTTTGGAGAGCAATCAGCTCACTGGCTGATCGCATACTTGGCGTGTGAGACTCACATCGCTCCATCTTTACTTCTGCAAGAATCACCTAGAATGCTGTACACGATGCTCGGCTATCTGCGCTGGAAGAGTGTGAAGATGAACCCACCGCAAAGGATTAACTGATGGCATACTTCTCAGCATTCCCAAATGCTCCTGGTGATGCGTCAACAATTGGTCGTGGCAGTGGAATGGTCGATGGTAAGAATCTCGGTTTCAGTGTTGTACCTGGTGGCAACACGGTCATCGTTAAAGACTTGTTTGAAACTTTAAAAAGATATGAGAAGGCAAGTCCCTTATTTAATAAGGAGATGCGCAAAGTCGCATACGCAATCGCCAAAGATCTACAAGGCAGAGTCAAGATTGAAGCCGGACTCGCTGGAGCTTCACCTGGTCGAGCGCGACAATATCTTCAAGTTGCCAAAGGACTACGCGCAAGCAATGAAAGAATCCCGACAATCAAACTTCGTGGCAACGAACCATTCAGATCTACTACAAGACCAGTCAACAAGAATGACCGTAAGAAGATCAAAGGTCGCGGCCAGAAGGTTCTTTTGAGTGACATTTTCTTCGGTGCAGAGTTTGGTGGTGGCGCGACTTCTAAGACGAAACAGTTCTTGCGACATCGAGGTCAGTCTGGTTACTTCTTTTGGCCGACTGTCCGCAAGCGTAAGAACGCGATCGCCAAAGAATACTTGGATGGGTTAGACAAAGTGATCAAAGAACTGAACATTTGATACTTGCATTCGGCTGAGGATTCGCTATCCTTGAAGTCGGAGGTTCTGCACAATGTTTGAAGTCGTCGGGTTCCCATCGGTCAAATCTGTCTATCCAAAGACCATCGCCGAATCATGGATGCAGTTTGCATCAATGCTTGGCAAACATGAAGAACATGACAAGAAGTCAGACGGCTCGCTGTACTCGCCTGTCACCTATCGTGAGTACACAACGCGAGGCAATCGCAACGTGTCGCACATCTGGGCGTTAGTTGCCGACCTTGACGGTGAAGCATTTGAGAATTGTGATATCGGATCGTATATCCACTTCGCGTACACAACCTGGTCGCATCGTGAAGACAATCCTCACTGGCACGTTGTCTTCCCATTCGAGCAGGCTGTGCCGGTTGACAACTGGGAAGAAGTTTGGCATGAGACACACCAGCGTCTTGGTCTCAAAGGCGACCCAGCAACGAAAGATCCTGCTCGTATTTTCTACCTGCCACAACACGAGGCTGGTCAACCATTCCGCACACATCACTCAGGTTGGCGGTTCATTGACCCGACCATCACCGACATCGCTGCGCCGACCCGCACTTTCAACACTCCGAACATTCGCTCAACTCGACAAACTAGAAGTGGCAAGTGGGCGCGAATCGTGCAGGATCCGAAGTGGTGGGATGCACCAGTTGACTTGTCACAATATGACGGTATGACACAGCAAGAGATTCATCGTGACATGCAACGTGAGTGGGCGGAGTTGCGCAAACGGATGTCCGTCAACTGAGTAGAATTGCGTCACCATGGCAGGTGAACGCACATTCGTTGTAAAGATTCTTGGCAACGCGGACGGCGCTATCACGGCGTTCAAGAAACTTGCCAGAGAAGGTCAAGACACAATCGGTCAACTTCAATCAGTTGGCAACTCATTAGGCAATGCGTTTGATGTTGTAAAGAAGGGTGCGTTGATTGCGTTCGGTGCGGTCACAGCGGTTGCGGGTGCAGCGACAGCCGCGGTCTATGCGGCAGCCGCCGACGAAGCATCACAGAAAAGTCTTGAAGCACAGTTGATCCGATCAGCTGGTGCAACCACTGCACAAGTGCAAGCAACCGAAGCATTCATTGAGAAGGCAATGTTGGCGACAGGTATCGCCGACGATGAACTCCGACCAGCGTTCGGCAACCTTGCTCGTGCTACAGGTGATCTAGACAAATCTCAGCGTCTGTTTAATCTTGCGCTCGACATCTCAGCCGCCACACAACGCGACCTAACGTCAGTGACCTTAGGTCTCGGCCGTGCTGCGACTGGCAACATTGGCGCATTGACTCGACTCGGAATCCCACTTGATGAAGGCGCGAAGAAGTCAAAAGACTTCAGTGCGATTCTTGGAACTTTGGAGCAACAGTTCGGTGGTGCAGCCGCGACCGCAGCCGACACGTTCTCTGGTCGGGTAAAGATTCTTAAAACATCATTCGGTGAAGTTGTTGAAACAGTTGGCTTCTTGTTGCTCCCAGCATTTGAGAAAATTGTCGCGTTCTTACAAACTCGAATCATTCCAGCATTGAAAGCCGCAGTTGACGGATTCAAAGAAGAAGGTCTGACCGGTGCAGTGAAATACTTCGCTGCCGCGATGGGTCCTGTCTCAATCGCAGTCATTGACAGTGTTGAACGAATGATTCTGTCAGTGATCGAGTTTGAACAATCAATCGTCAACTTCTTCAAACCAGCCTTCGCATTCATTGACGTGTTGAGAGCGATCGCTTCATCGGTTACAGGTGGCGACGGAATCATCACAGTTGAACAGATGCTCATTGACCGAACCGACAAAGTCAACGCCACATTCGACAGGTTGCGCAACTCGGTGACCAACACCAGTAATGCGTTGAATCTGCAAGGCAACAAGATCTCGCCATTGATTGACCAGACCGACAGGTTAGGTAACAAAGTTCTGCCGAAAGCCAAAGAAGCAACAGATGACTGGTCAAACTCGCTTACCGGTCTCGCTAGCAAGACAGGTGGTGCGTCCAAGATAGTTGAGACAGCCAAACAGAAGTTTGAGAAGTACACCGACGCGTTGAAAGGTTCAACTTCTGCACAGAAGGCGTTCACCAGTGCGCAGAAGGGCAGTGTGCAGGCTCAACAGTCTTTGAACGATGCCAACACTGCACTAACGACTGCGCAAGAAAACTTCACCAACGCAATCAACGGATACGGTGCAGATTCGCAACAAGCCAAAGATGCTCAACGTGAATTGTCAAAGGCTCAACGCGCAGTAGAGAACTCTGGCTACCGAGTCGAAGAAGCGGTGTTTGCTGTTCGTGATGCTGAGAAGAAACTTGCTGATGTTCGTTCGGATCCTGAGTCGAATCCGCAGATGATTCGAGAAGCCGAGATCAGTTTGGCTCAAGCGAAGTTGGCTGTGTCTGATGCGACCGACGCACAATATGAAGCAACCAGTGGGCTGTCAAAGGCTCAGACGGTATTGAACGAAGCGGTGAGTGGTGCGATTGTCGGGTCAGCTACTTACACGATATTTCTTGACGCGGTCAACCGAGCCAAAGAACAACAAGAAACCGCTTCGGATCGTTTGACTGACGCGCTAGATCGAGAGAAGGAAGCGTACGAGAATCTTGCCGAAGCGATCGCCAAAGTGGCTGAAGCGGCGAAGAACGCTGGTCGAGCGAATCTGGTCGTTCCAACTTTGCCAACTGTGCCGACGCCTGGAGGTTCAACTGGTGGTGGAGGTTCAACTGGTGGCGGTGGTACAACAATCATCGTGAACACAGGTATCGGCACGAACGGCGTACAAGCAGGTAGAGAGATTGTGGAAGTTCTTCAACAGTATTCAAAACTTGATCGCAACGCAATCGCGCAACTCGTGTCGCAAAGGTAACGATGCCAAAGACATTGAAGTGGGGACAGGCATATTCGGTTCTGCTAGATGTCGGCGCGGTCGCTGACCAGTTCATACTTGACACGTCAAGACTTGACGGGACAGACACACTTGACGGATCAACTGACTTCGTTGACGCAACCGAGTATGTGTTGTCAGTTGCAATTCAGCGTGGTCGCGGTAGTCAAACCGATCAGTTCTCACCTGGCACCTGTCGAGTGTTGGCTGACGATCGTGCTTCTGGGCGATTGTTCGATCCAGCGAACACCGCATCAGCCTGGTATCAAGGATCGTTCGACTTAGCACCAAGGCGAGCGATCAAGATTCTTGCCGGCACCGCAGAACTATTCGTCGGAGCGATCACCGACCTTGACATCACCTACGAGCAGCCGAACCTGTCGTTCGCGTCAATCACGTCTGCCGACGCGCTGTACGAGCTGTCACGCACTGCGTTGACCGCGTTCAATCCTTCGTCACAACTGACATCGGCTCGCGTGTCGGCGATCTTGGATAGACCAGAAGTGAACTTCTCAACCGCATTACGAGACATCACAACAGGTATCGCAACCTGCGGCACGGTCGCTTATGCTGACAACACGAACACTTTGTCGGCGTTGCAATCTGTTGCCATCGCCGAAGACGGCAGACTGTTTGCGAATCGTAAAAATCAAATTGAGTTCAATGAAAGAATCTCTGTCACCTTCTCAACCGCCATTGCGAACTTTGGTGGTACCGCTTCAAACGAGATACCGATCTTGGCGATCGGTGTCGCGTACGGTCAAGAAACTTTATTCAACCGAGTGCAGATAGATGTTGATGGTGGCACAGCAGCGCAAGTCGCATCCGACGCCACAAGTCAAACGAAGTTTGGTGTGCAAACTTTGTCGTTCTCAAATGTGCCTCTAAATACTTTGGCGGCAGGGTCAGCCTTGGCCGAGAATCTGCTCAGTAAATATAAAGAACCAAAGATCCGTTTTGATGAGATATCAACCAGCCTGAACGCTTGCGGGTCGGCACTGTGGCCGACCGTGATTGCACTCGATGTGGGTGATGTTATTTCGGTAACGAAACGATACGAACAAGGACTGCCACTGTCGCGAACCGAGAATGTGTTTGTAGAAGCCGTTAGTCACGACATCACACCATCTGATCATCGGATATCATTCAAACTAGGTCAGGTTAGAATCCTGACTCAATTCATACTTGATACAAACCAACTAGACGATGTTGATGTTGGGCTAGGATAGGAGCAATATGGCATTACGACCGACCTTCACTTCTGGAGATGTGTTCACCGCGGTGAACGCTAATATCCTTGCGACTTCAATTGTCGCACTCGTAACACAATCAGGCACCGCAGTCACAGCTGCACTCACTGATGTCGGCAAGTTAATTAACTTCACATCAGGTACCGCGGTTGCATTTACAATTCCAGCCAACGCAACTGTCGCCTTCGCGGTCGGCGACCAGCTCAACATTTATCAGGCAGGCACAGCAACTGTCACAATTACACCTGCTGCCACCGTCACGGTGCGTTCAAGTGGTTCAAAATTGAAGACTAACGATCAGTATTCCGTTGCGACTTGTATCAAGATCGATACGAACGAATGGATCGCTGTCGGCAATTTGAAAGCGTAGTCATGCAAATACTTGCAGGAGTATTCGGTGCAGCTGGTGGCGGAAGCGTTGCAGGTTATTTCATCGGCGGACTTGATAACACAAGCACTAGAACATCTGGTGCAGATAAGTTGGCGTTCCCACTTGAAACAATCAGCACTGTTGCATCAGTTCTTGCAACTGCATTAAGTAACTTAGGTGCGATGGCAGATAGTGGTGTTGCAGGCTACAGTGCCGGTGGTTCGTCGCCTGTTAGTAGTGTGATTAGAAAAATGACTTTCCCAGCAGAAACCAAAAGCACATTAGGTGTGACTCTTTCATCAGCTCGTGAGGACTTAGCAGGGATGGCGAACAGCGGTACGGCTGGCTACTTCGGTGGCGGATACAGCACCACCTACATAAGTGGCATTGACAAAATCACTTTCCCAGGAGATACAAAAAGCACATTGTCGCCAACCTTAAGTTCAGCAGTGTACGGTCTTGCAGCGATGGCGAACAGTTCAGTTGCAGGCTACTTCGCTGGTGGCAACAACGGTGTGAGAGTGAACACGATAGACAAAATCACTTTCCCAGGAGATACAAAAAGCACATTGTCGCCGACACTTAGTGCGACGCTTGAATCTTTAGCAGGCATGTCCGATAGCGGTGTCGCTGGATATTTCGGCGGTGGATTCTCACCAAACACAGCCGTGATTGACAAAATAACTTTTCCAGGTGACACCAAATCGTCATTGGGTACAGGTCTAACTACTGCTCGGCGTGCGTTAGGTGCGACAGCGGACAAAGGCGTGGCGGGCTATTTCGGCGGCGGTGTCGACACTGGAACAATTTCAGGCATTGACCGCATTGCATTCCCAAGCGACACTAAAAGCACACTGACAGCAACTCTAAGCACAGTCAGATCAGCATTAGCAGGCATGGCCGATTGTGGCGTGTTCTAATGCGTGAAGATATTCAACTTTCATTTATTGAGTGCCAGATGCCAAGAACTCCATACCAGTTGCAACGCTTCGTGATCGGTCAGCACGACACACCTGAGATGCAATTCGTACAAGTGTGTCGAGAACTAGAAGCCTTGTATTACACCATAAAAGAAGTCGGCATGGCGAACAAGAAAACCGAACTTGAGATTGCAAAATTGCGTGCGACATGTGACGAGATTGATGCGATTGATGCCGATATCAAAGAACTCGGACTAGAACGCACACGGCTTGTCGCTATCGGCGCACGTCGAGAACTTGACGAGTTAATCAAAATGTATGACCAGATGCCTCACTTCACACGCCAACAAATAGATGAATCACAACCTGACTACTGGCAGGCTCGACTATCCCGACAAGCAAACTTGCAGGTGATGGCTGGTGGAGCTGGTTGGGCGCATCTAGAAGCCCTTGACCAGATCGGTGTTCTCCAGCCAATGATTCAAGCGCAGCAAGAACGAGCGAAGGAGTTGCAACAATGAAGTACGCAACATGGACCATCAAACGACCTGAAGGTACGACACCTGAGCCAACAATCCATGAAGCCGGTGGCACAGCGTCAGGCGGATTCATGATTGACACAAACACGGTTCTTGGCTATTTATCCGATGATGTGATCACCACAGGATTAACTGAATGGAATGTGACCGTGAAAACTCAGCAGGAGGCTTTATCCTTGGGTCAAGTAGTAAACCCAGAATGTTTCTTGGCTGATGACGGCACGATACAATCACCAGCGAAAGAATAAAGTTTCTACTCCAGCCACTTCGGTGTCTGGATTCAGACTCGTCTAACTAGCGGGTCTTTGTTTTCTAACTTCGAGCGTGTTTTGTTTCTAAGTCCGATCGGTAGGTTATTGGTCGGACAACTAGTATTCCGAAGATGGAACCGAAGTGAAATCAAACTTGACTCGATGGCTGATACCAATCCCAGCCTTGCTGTTCGCCTTCTTCCCAAACCCTGCGAAGGCTGACCCAGTCGCAGGGTTAAACGCGGTCGGGTACCTGATATCTGGTCTGCCAACTAAATCCGATATCGCGTATCCGCAATGTGGTTCGGAGTTAGAAAACAACATCAATCGGAACTTTGATGGTGAACCATTCCAGCAATGTGGCAACGACAACTTCATGGTTCACTACACCGGCGCAATCACAATTCCAGAGAATCAAACAATCAGTTTCATGGTCGCAGCCGACGATGGCGGCACAGTGAAGATCGGTGACACAGCCGAGTTCGGCACATGGAACTATAAAGGCTGCTCATGGTCTACGCCAACATCTTTCGCACTACCAGCAGGCTCATATCCGCTCAACGGATGGTTCTTTGAAGCGACTGGTCGTGCTTGTTATATCTTGGCTTGGAATATCAACGGTGCAGGCTGGCAGATCGTGCCAGATTCTGCGTTTACTACTCAGGCAGCACCGACCACGACGACTACTACTTCATCCACTTCCACAACAACCACAACACTAGAGCCAAGTACAACAACGACAGCAACGACATCAACTTCATCTACATCAACCCTTCCTGAGCCAAGTTCCACAACTTCAACAACAACTCAACCAGCCACGACGACAACGAGTACCAGCACGACCACAACCACTGAGCCACGTCCTGTACCATCTGCAACAACATCTATCGCGCCTGTAGAAGTTTCAACCACGATCGAACCGCCGAGAGAATTGCCAAGTGTGCAACAATCCACCACAACGGTGCTTCCCGAAAGAACAGAACCGTCAACGACAACAACGCCAACGACTCTGCCACCAGAAACAACATCACCACAAGTACAAACTTCAGTAATACAAACAACAGTTGTCCTGGAAGTTTTACCAATCGAAACAACGATTCCACAACGGACACCAAGAACGACACAACCTCAAACATCTAGAACCGATCCTTCCTCAACTCTTCCCAGTCGATCTGAGATTTCTCTTCTCGGAACAGTACCGCTAGAAGTACCGAAACAACAAATCCAAGATACCCAACAAACAGAAGAACAACAAGCAAAGGTTTCATTACAGAAGACTCTAATTGAGATAATTCCGAATCAGCCGATCAGCAATGTCAAGGTTGAGCAGATGGTTCAAGTGTTGGCTGATCAGGCACCGGCACAAATTGTGGCTACAATCCAGCAGGTTTTGACCGCTGACATCACAAGCGACCAGGCGGTCAGTATTGCTTCGAGTGCTGAGGTGTTGGCGGCAGTGACCGAAGAACAAGCCGAAGCGATATTTGCAGAGATAGTCGTGGACGAGCTGACCGCCGAAGTGGCCGAAGAACTAGTCGCGGTGTTAAATGAGGCACCAACCAAAGTGAAGAAGAAGTTTCAAGAAACAATCAATGTGTTCTCTGGACTATTTAACTCGTACAAGATGGTCGGCTCGACTATTCCTGTTGGCGAGCGTAGAACTCTGTTGGCTGTATCAAATACACTGGTGGCGGTAGGAGCGAGCCTGCGAAGAAGAGACAGATAATGATCCGTAAATTGAAAGATGAATTGTTTGCACTTGGCTTCACGCTGGGCGCATCAGCCATAACTATCATGACTTTGTCAGGAACTGTGCAGAACTGGGCGTTGCTATTTACGTTCCTATCACTAGCACTACACTTGGCAGGAGTACTCACGAAGGACGGAGAAAACGATGGTGGAAGAAGTGAAGATTAAACAGAACCAAACAGTTGCAAAGTTTCTTGACCTGTCACAGAGATTGTTCTCGCTGTTCTTGGCGAACGCGCTACCAGCAATCACCACAGGTGCCGTGATCGGTATCTCGGTGGCTAAGTCGGCGATCATGGCTGGTGCTATGGCTGTCATCGCAGTTGTGCAGAAACTTGCACAAGCATCAGTCGACGGTGAACTGACATCCGAAGAAATCAAAGAAGCATTCAGCGGAGCCAAGAAGAAATGAATGCCAAGAACTGGCCGATCGTCAAAGTAACTTTGCCTGCGGATCTAAAAGGCGTAAAGCCTGGTGCGTTGCCTGAAACTTTGTTACGCACCATCCAACCTGGCGGAAAACTTCACTGGCGTGCAGCCGATGCGTATCATGCGATGCGCGACAAAGCACTCGCCGATGGAATCGTGCCATTCAAGCCAACATCAGTTGGTGACACCTATCGAACATTACAGATGCAAACCACATCGTTCTTGCAGAGATACCAGAAGCAACCGCTTGAAGGCGCATCAACACGAACTTGGGACGGTGTGAAGTGGTACAAGAAATCACCAACACTCGCATCACTCGCAGCACCTGGCACATCAATGCACAACCTCGGAATTGCAGTCGACATCTGGTCGGCAAGCGGTCCGCGCTTTGAATGGATGCTCGCCAACGCACTTGACTTCGGATTCAGTTGGGAAGTAGTACCAGAAGAACCATGGCATCTTCGATACACAGCCGGTGACAACGTGCCAGTTGCAGTTCAAGCATGGCTTGACAGCAAGAAGGTTGTGTGACATGGATGCTGGACTTGCGACAGTTCTTGCAGCAGCAGTTGCAACCTTCGGCGCAATCATCATCACAATTATCCAACTCAAAGGCTTCCGCCAAGAAAACCGAGACGACCACGCAGTAGTTCAAAAACGTTTAGACAACCTGATCGACATGGTCGGCAAACAAGGCGCACGAATGACAAGTCATCTTGATTGGCATCTAGACAAGAAACAGACCGAAAACCCAAAGAAGTGAGCGTCGTACTCGTCACCTGGCATGATGCGCATAGTGGTGCCGAGTCGTGGATCAACATCAAAGACCTTGACACTGAACCAGCGGTCGTTGAATCGGTCGGCTTCTTACTGAACGAAGACAACGGTGGCAAACCAAACCATCTCACACTGTTCCAATCACGGATGGAAGACTCAGTTGACCATGTTCTACACATCCCAGTCGGCATGGTACAGAAGATAAAAGTATTGATGGAATTAGAAATTATTAGTTGAAACCGCTAAACCTAGCGGTCTGACGAGGTCTTCGGCTAAGGTAGTTGAGTGTTCTCCCCACTAGGGTTGATGTAACACCGCAACCAGTCACCTCCTTCTGGTTGCGTTATTCCTGCACATATACGAAAGGACCACGATGCGCATACTCACCGCAATCATGGCAACACTCGCAAGTTTGACCTACAGTCTCGGAATCGCACAAGCGGTCTCAGCACCAGCTCACGAGCATCGAGCCGCCGTGCATCTAAACCCGATGTCAGCCGACCGACTCGACCCAATCCCAGCCGATCAGCCGATCGTGTTCAGGCATGGCGATGTGTCTTGGCTTCCAGCACTCGCACTCAAGGCAGGCTGGACAGCCGACCAGATACCTAAGTTGGCTGAAATAGTGCTACGCGAATCTGGTGGATGTCCGAACCGCCGTGGTGGCGACATGGTGGATAAGGACTGCAACTTGACTGGCGTGTCCGAATGGAATCACAGGTCAGACACATCCTTGCTTCAGATAAACGGTCAAAACTTTGACCCGACAAGAAACCCGACCGCACCGATCTGTTTACAGATGAAAATCTGTACACAAGAACCACTATTTGACCCATTAACCAATCTGAAGGCAGGCAAACTGCTGTTTGACTATTGGGAGAAGGCTGCGGGTAACGGCTGGATCCCGTGGGATCCGTGCAACCGCACAAGGACTTGTAAAGCATCCACCAAGTCCCTACCGTGATGTACTACAACTGATACTGCTAATCAACTACTAAAGGAGACACAATGAATACTGCACTCAAGATCAAAGTCACGCTCGGCTACATCGCGCTCGGATGGTTCATACTGTTCGCCCGACCAAACACCGAAGTTGACATCACGCGACACATCGCCATCTTTGCGTTGATCAACTTCTTTGTCATGGTCAAAGTTCACTTTTGGTTGCGCGAAGTCACACAATGACCGAATACGGCGTAGTTGATGTCTGGTCAGAATCCAAAAGTGTCTTCGAACTACTCCGACCAAGTTGGCAGCAGTACGGCACATGTCGAGGCGAAGGCACCGACATCTTCTTCCACGAGCGATACTCTCACGCGGTACGCGAAGCGAAGAAACTTTGCGACATATGCGTAGTCCGTGAAAGTTGTCTAGACTTTGCTATCAAGAACGATTGCGTTGGTGTGTGGGGCGGAATGACCACAGTAGAGCGAAGACACAAAATCAGATTGATGAGGAGTGCAGGCGAATATGTCCAATCCAAACAGAAGAAAAGGTACGCGCGCAGAATTGTTGGTAGCGAAGTTCCTGAACGCCAACGGCCATCCGAAGGCTGAACGATCTAGAGCAGGCTGGTCGGACGACCGCGGCGATATTGACGGAATCGATGACTTGACAATAGAAGTCAAAGATCAACGCCGACACGACATTGGTTGCTGGTTGAAAGAATTAGAAGTAGAGCAGAAAAACCGTGGCACCAATCATGGTGTTTGCGCGGTTAAGAAACTAGGCGCAGTCGAAGTAGATAGTTGGTACGCGATCATGACAATGAGCGAGTTTGTAAAGTTATGGAACGCCTACAAAAATATTCCAAACAATCCCTCACTTCCGCATACCGACACTGTATAGTTCAAACTCTTAAGATTCCCACAAACTAAGGAGACTGCACATGCTAGAAGAAACACGGCAAGAAGCACCAAAAGATCGTTGGGGCAGATACCTTGTCACAACACCAGACGGCAAACAGCGCGGATATACACGAGTCACAACCATCGCGAAAACATGCAGCGAAGAAGGTGCGCTTAAACAGTGGGCGAACCGAATGGTCGTCACCGGTTTAATCAACCGATCAGATCTACTTGCGCAAGCGTCAACAAAACTTGACGACAAATCCGCGTTAAACAAAATATGTGAAGAAGCAATAACTGCTGGTGGCGGGTCGCATCGTGCGAACCTCGGCACCGCGTTGCACTCAATCACCGAACAAGTTGACCTCGGCAAGAAACCAGCAATACTCCCAGGACTCCAACCCGACATCGACGCCTATGTGTCTACTTTGCAGAAGTACGGTGTCCACATCGTGCCCGACTACATCGAGTCAGTCGTGATTCATGACGGCAAAGAATATGCGGGAACACTTGACCGAATCGTTGAAGTGGACGGCAAACTTTATATCGCCGACCTGAAAACTGGCACCGATCTGTCGTACTCGTGGCGTGAGATCGCAATCCAGCTCGCCGCATACGCCAACGCCGAACACATCTACAACTACCAGACGCAGGTGCGCACCAGCCTGCCAACAGTCGACAAAAATCGTGGCATCGTCTTCCATCTACCAGCAGGCGAAGGACAATGCGAACTGCACTGGGTTGATCTGAACGCAGGACTTGAAGGTCTAGACCTTGCGTTCACAGTTCGTGCCTGGCGTAAACGCAACAACTTGACCGAACAATTCGAAGAAGGCAAGATCATCGCGTCAAGCATCGTTGAACGGCAGAACTGGATGATTGAACGCATCAAGCATCTGCCAGAACCGGCACAGAAGATGTTGCGAGCATTATGGCCGAATGAGGTGCCGAAGATCGCCGAATGTTTCAACGAACACATTGACCTACTCATCAAGATTGTGGCAATGCTCGAAGCGGAACATGATGTTCAATTCTTTACTAAAGACCCAACGAAGGCACCGAAGCCACGCAAAACTGTAAAGCCGAAGGTAATTAAATGAGGTCACGCATTGACAAAGAATATGATCCGAACGAGAACCGAGGCGTCAACCCGCATCGCAGATGTGTGTGCGCGAACTGGAACAACGAAGACGGGTCATGCTCGTATTGCGAATGGGAAGAAGAACACGCGACCGAAGGAGACGAAGATGAGTGACATGCGAAAGAAGATGTTGGATCAAGGTCGTGAGATTGTACGGTTGCAAGATCTGAACGCCGAACTAGAAAAACTGTGTCAGAAGGCAATCAACGAATTGGAGTCAGCGAATCGGGCGATGCAAAACTTGCTCATTGACCTTGCCGAACTTGATCTTCAACGCCTTGAAAGGATGCTCAATGACTGACGACTTTGAAGGACGCATCTACACAACTGGAAGCGACCGAACCAGCGCACTACAACTCCAAGCCGACTTCGACACACTTCGACCTAAGCATCGGGCGATGATCAAGAAGGTTGCAACAGAATGCAACGAATACGGTCAAACAATCTCGTTTGACCAGATGAAATCTCATCGAAGGTTCTGCATCGGACGCGGTCTCATAGACCTCGCCTTATCAGACAACTTCGACGAAGACCTGATCCGTAGCGTCTGCTATGCGGCGACAGGGTACATAATGAAAACAGCAGGCGGAGCGGTAGGACATCTAAACGCCATGGAAGCAGAAGAGTTCAAGAAATACTGCAACCATGTGCGCTATGACGAAGCCGAAATGAGTTACGAACATGAAACGAATACATTCAACTTAAGATTCCCAAACAACCAGAAAGTAGGTAAGTAATGTCAGATGAACAAGATCTCCTTGCAGGAGGCGGACCCAAACTTCCAAGTTTGAAGTTCGAGAAAATCGGTGATATTCACACAGGCATCGTGCTCGATGTCAAGAAACTGGAAGACCGAGATCCGGCAGGTGTCGCCAAGACATGGCCGAACGGTGATCCACGATTCGTATATGTGATCACACTCAAGACAGAGACTGGTGACGGCGAATGTAACTTGTGGGCGCGTGGTGCAATGATCACCGCAATCCGTGAGGCAGCAAAGCAAGCATCAGTCACCGAGTTGACCGGCAACAAGATCTCGGTCAAGTATTCGGCTGATGGTGAGAAGAAGGCTGGATTCAACGCTGCGAAGCTGTTCGCCGCCAAAGTTGAGAAGGTCGCTACAGACGACCGTTGGTAGAAATCTAAGGAAATCCGATCCAGCCGTTTTGGTCCCTCTGTTTTGGCTGGGTCGGGTTTCTGACATGAAGGACACAAATGACAAAGAAAGACATCGAGGATGCGATCGCATTCCTAGAAAAGATATTCGTAGGACCAGGCAGTCAAGACCGACTGTTTGAAGTAATCAAATCACTTAAAGACGAACTAGCAAGGAGAGCAAAGAAATGACCGCAGACATCTACGCAATGACGCAAGAAATAAACGAACTGCAAACACGAGTCGCAGAACTATCAGTCGCACTTGAAACAGTCACCGAACAACGCGACTCGAATCGTGACATCTCAGATTCATTACATCAAGAACTTGAATCCACTAAAGCCAAACTGGCAATCGCCAACTCGGTCGTTGACCGTCTACGACTACACATCCAGCAAGGTGTTGAACTATGAAAACTGAATCAGTCGGAGCAGACATACTCCTAGAAGCCCACCTGCTCGTCACAGGCGCACGACAAGACTCGTACGGCAACGTGACCGAGGACTACAGCAAAGTCATCGCAATCTTCGAAGGCTTGACCGGTGTGAAGCTCAGTATCGCCGACGCGCTCCTGTTCATGGTGTCAGTGAAACTGGCGCGACTCCGCACCAACCTGCACAAGAACCGTCTGCACCACGACAGTCTGCTCGACACGCTCGGCTACCTCGGACTACTCAACCAGGCATACAACGATCTACCGTTCCCGCGGACAGTGGCCGAAAAATGAGGACGGTCACAAACTATGTGCGCGGACGAAGTTATGTGTGCGCAGCAATCTCACACGAGTTACGCGACCAGATTGAACTAGCAGCCGACAAACAAGACGTCACAATCTCGGCGGTCGTCCGAAGTATCTTGGAACAACACTTCGGACTTGACGGCAAATGAAAGCCAAACTCTGCTCATGTCTTCCTACCCGTTTGCTACCAGTACATCCATACTGTGGAGATAAGCCAGATGACGATGAGTGAAGAAGAACAAACCTTTGATGACCGTCTCAAATACCTGATCGAGTCGCAATGCGATGTCGACAATGTTTGCACGGCTTACACACTGGTCGCCACCATCCAAAACTTTGTTACCGCCGAAGAAAAGTTTTTCACGATATGCCCGCCTGAGCAAGTTACATCTACTACTATCGGACTTCTCGAATCAGCCTCGGCTGCCGAGAAACTAAGAATAGCGAGACAGTTACTGCAAGACGAATGACCATAGGAGGTCTGCACAATGAATAAAGAAGAACGACAAAAGTTCCAGCAACTACAAAACGAAATCATCCATGAACGCCGTTGCGCTGATGCGTTAGCAGACGCGCTAATCAATGGTGGCATCGGTCGCCAATTCGAGGCACTGTTGATGCACGAAACATTACGCAACGGAATCCAATACCCAGGAATTGAAGTCGGACAACCACGCGCTAAACGCGCACCAAGACGAGGACATCCGAACCAATGGTTCCGAATGCCACCACAAGGTTTCTACTACGAGCCAAAGAAACCAACTGAAGAAGAAACGGAGGAATGATGTTGATCCCTGCACTGATTGCTGTAAACGCAATCAATCTTTATCTAACCATCAAACGAAAACTAAACGCCTAGGAGGCAACATGAAACAGATATACATCAACACACGATTCGGCACAACACGCATTGACTACGACGAAACAAACACCGACGACATCATCATTGTTGCCAGTGTCGGCACAGTCATCGAAGCAGTCGTGCGCGAACCGATCGAATGCTCAGGCATCGCACCACAAGACATCGTCACATTCGTCAACGACGCATACGACTTTGAACCAGCGGTCATCTCGGATCAGTTGACCACATGGAATGATTAGTGGGCAAGCATCGCAAGAAGCCAACAGGTGCTTACTGCTATTCAGTATCAAACCTGTTGGCACTTTACCCAAAGGATAAAAACAATTCGTTCTTCGCTGACGTGTTCGGCGTCAGTAGAGGAACGATTATCCGATGGCGTAACAGACCCGAAGAAGCCAACCTACACGTCTTCAAAGCGGACTACTACGCATGTCGAATAGGTATGCACCCAGCGACCATCTGGTCAGACTGGTACGAAAAACAGGAGGAATATTATGGCAAGTAACGAACAACATTTCAAACGAGACGCTTGGTTGTCAGGCAGACATCGAGTGTGGGGAAGCAATGTTCCAGCGATGGACTTGGACTTCATCTTGGCTGAGTACGACAAGTGTGTACCGGTCGCACTGATTGACTACAAACATGAACACGGCGTCATCTATCTTGAATCAGCGAACAACCGAACTTTGACCGCGCTCGGCGACATGGCAGGCATCCCAGCGTTCATCGTCCGTTACGGTCACTCCAACCAAGACGGCTGGTGGGGCGAAGTACCAGAAGACTCGGTGCCATGGTTCCAGATCATCCCGCTCAACGTGTACGCACACGGAGCCGACCTGCCCAGCAACGCCAACGACACCAGACTCAGCGAACTTGTCTTCGTGTCATGGTTGTATGAGATGCGCGGCCGAAAGATACCGCAAGACATCGTTGACATAATTTCTAAACACTAAACTAACGAAACTCAAGGAGGGTTCATGAGCGTGTTAACAACTGCACTTGCCTACGCCAACAAACAAGTCCGCGTCATACCAATCAAACAAGGCGAGAAACGACCGCCGATGCAAGGATGGCAGAACGCTGCAACATCCGACCCGACCACCATCCGCACATGGTTTGAAGGACAATTCAAAGACTGCGGACTCGGCATCGCAACAGGCGAGTTCCGCGACCGCTACCTCATCGTCATCGACATAGACGACAGGCAACAGTTCAGCGGTAGCGAAACACTCGCAGACCTAGAACAGTTACACGGCAAACTGCCAGACACAGTAGAAGTCATCACAGGCTCAGGCGGACGACACATCTACTTTCTCACCGACGAACCGATCCGCAACGAAGCATCCGGCACACTCGGCATCGGCATCGACATCCGAGGCATCGGCGGACAAGTACTCGCACCACCAACCAAACATCCGAACGGCAAAACATATGAATGGGTAGAAGGCAGATCAATCGCCGACCGCAAACCAGCCGACATGCCACTGTGGATGTCACTACTACTCACAACCAAAACACAAACACAATTATCGGTTAAGCCGTTATCTGATCAGATAACATCACAACCATCATCACTTCTGCGTGAAGAAGGACCACTTGACAGATACTGCGCAGCCACCACCTGGCCAGAACTATTAAGAGCAGACGGATGGACACAAGCCCACACCGACCACACAGGTGAGACACACTGGGTCAGACCAGGCAAAGACGCACGAGAAGGCACCTCAGCCACCACAGGATGGCAAGGCAAAGACATCCTCAAAGTATTCACCACCAGCATCGCAAACCTTCCAGCAGGCGCATACAACCGCGCACAATACACCGCACAAATGTTCCACAACGGAGACAGATCGGCGTTCGCCAAACATCTACTCCAACAAGGCAAAGCCCTCATACCAGTCGAACAACCCACCATCACCGACGACCTACTAGCATCCCTCATCAACTGGCAGAAGTTCTGGTCACAAGACTTCCCAGCAGAAGACTGGCTTATCGAACCAATCATCCCACGCAACCAGCTCGTCGTCATCTTCGCACCAGGCGGAACAGGCAAGTCACTACTCGCGCTATACATTGCAGCAGCACTCGCCACCGGCAAAGAAATCTTCACAGAAGCCAAACCACCAACCAGCGTCCTCTACATGGACTACGAGATGAGTCAAGCCGTACTCTACGAACGACTCACCGCAATGGGATACGACAACAAGACAGACCTATCACTCCTGCACTACGCATCACTACCACCAATCGGATCACTAGACAAACCCGAAGGAGCGAAACAGATCTGCGACCTAGCACGATCATGCCAAGCCGACCTAGTCATCATCGACACCTTTGCAAGAGCAGTCGAAGGTGCAGAGAACGACGCAGACACAGTCCGCAACTTCTACCGCTGGACAGCAATGAACCTCAAACAAGAAGGCAGATCACTCATGCGCATCGACCACGCAGGCAAAGACCTCAAGAAAGGCGCACGAGGCACCAGCGCAAAGAACGACGATGTCGACCTGGTCTGGCAGATGACAAAGGTAGACGGCCAACTCGTACTACTCCGACAGAAACACCGACACACTTGGATACCAGAACGAATCAACCTCACCATCCACGACCAAGCACGAATGTTCACACAAGATGTCAAAGGCGGCGAACGACTCGACCAAGCACTCAAGATGCTAGACGAACTCAACATCGACCCGACCATGGCACTCGATCCAATGTGGGCAGAAGTCAAAGACCGAGCCGAAACCATCTACCGTGTCGTCCGCAAGGATGCACGCAAAGCACAGACCATGCGCAAGAACCAAGCCAAAGAAACCATGTTTAGTGACTTCTAGACCGTATGGCACACACGGCGTGAAACGGTACAAAATAGGGTGTCACGCCGTCACGCCGAACACACACGGCGTGACCACGGCGTACGCCGTTTATCTCGTAAAAGCCTTATACTCATTGGGCTACACTTACGGCGTGAAATACGGCCTGACAATCAATTTGTCAAATACGCCAGTCACCGCCATACATAGTATGGCGTGACGGCGTGACCCAACCTGGCACCACACCATGACCATCTCAAGACCATGCCTAACCTGCCGACAACTCACCACCAACCCACGCCGATGCCCAGACTGCCAGACCACCTACAACCGACTCCATCCCAAACCTAAACGACCGCACTACGCAGGCAACTACCAAGCACGAGCGAAGCAAGTCCGCGACTCCGCACAATACTGTTGGATCTGCATGGAAGGCGCACGGCTCGATGACCCATGGACAGCCGATCACATAATTCCGGGCGACCCTGATAGCCCGCTTCTACCGGCGCATCGAAGTTGTAATTCTCGACGCGGCGACGCGAAGTAGGGCGTGCAATTTCAAAATTCAAATTCAAAAAATCAAAAAAAAATCAGAATGAAAGGCGGGTACACAATGGGAGGGTGGGCAAAATGTTTGACATCTGAACGGGTTATGACCC
>Ga0214917_10002210_pt1 | contig 24043 bp, 18 predicted proteins | sample LL_1208_BB_MetaG_FD_177983 | JGI IMG/M metagenome (GOLD analysis project Ga0214917, IMG submission 177983) | Freshwater microbial communities from Lake Lanier, Atlanta, Georgia, United States - LL_1208_BB | ecosystem: Environmental > Aquatic > Freshwater > Lake | place: USA: Georgia | collected...
CCGGCGCAACCAGCGGCAGCGGATAGGCCGGGCCGCCAGCCACCGCGGCGGCGAAGGCTTCCAGCTCGGCATGCTCAATATCGGTGACGGGAAAGGTCTGGGTCTCGGGCGAGCCGTTGAGCGCGCAATAGGTGAGGTTTTCATGGCCATGCAGCGCCGCCCAGCCGGCCGTGCCGAAGAGGGCAACCCGCCACAGCCGCGGTGCCAGCGCGAGGGTGGCGAAGGTGCAGGTCGCACCCGATTCCAGCATGGCGAGCATCGCCGTCGTATCATCGATGGTGGTCGAGACCTTGGCATGGCTGAGCACCCGCACATCCCGGAAGGGACCGGCGAGATGGATGATCATATCCACCATATGGATGCCCATGCCGCCCATGCCGCCCAGCGGGCTCTCGGCCCGGTCGGCCCGCCACATGCCGGGCTTGTAGTTCAGCGCGCCAGGGCCGCTGAACTGGCCTTCAACATGCAGCAGCGTGCCGATCCGCCCATCGGCCAGCATCGCTTTCATCTCAGCAACCGCCGGCAGGAAGCGGCGGTTATGGCCCAGCGCCATCACCACGCCAGCCTTCACGCAGGCGGCAACGGCCGCCTCGGCACTGGCCTTGGTCAGGGTGAAGGGTTTCTCAACAAAGACATGCTTGCCGGCGGCGGCGGCCTGGATCACCTGCTCGGAATGGATGCCATGCGGGCTGGCCAGGGCCACGGCCTGCACCTGCGGGTCGGCCAGCACATCGGCATAGGTGGCGTGCAGGCGTATGCCCTTTTCGGCCGCATAGTCGCGCGCCTTGTCGAGCGTGCCGGTCGTGCCGGCGACGAAGCGAATGCCGGCGCCATTGCGGCCCTGCACCGAATTCACCAGGGTGCGGCCCCAATTGCCCATGCCGATAATGGCGGTGTTCAGCATTCTTGGGGCCTCCTGTCGTGTTGCTTGACGGCTTTACCGCCAGACTTCACCAGGTGTCCATCCGGGCGCAGGGCTTTGCGCCCGGATGGCGCAATCAGCGCGCGGCGGGCTCAGCGCGGACGAAGTTGATCGTCATTTCCGGGAAGATGGCCACCAAGGCAAAAGCGACCTCACCGACGCGAAAGCCATTCGGGCGAATGGCTTCAACCCGCTCATCCACATCGAGCAGCAGCAGAATAATCGCACGCTCCAGCGCGCCCATCGCGCCGGTCAACTGCGCGAGCTCCTGGCGCAGCGCGGCCTCCGCGGCAGGGGTGATTTCCTCCGCCGGCTCGAAGGCCAATTCCACCTCAGGGATGATGCCAGGCTTGATGGAGACATTGGACAGGGTGAAGCCGGCCCGCCCGGCCAGGGTTTCAAAGCGGTTGAGGTCCTGACGCAGTGTGGAGACGAAGCGGTTCATCTCCGCCGCCAATGCGCGCTCCTCGCTGCGCAGAAAATTCATTGTCCATTCTGCCGCAGCCTGGAATGGGCTGAGGATAATGCCCGTGGCCGTCCCCACGACCGAGACGGTGCGATCCCAGCTATCCTGCAGCATCCCCGCATGGCCTGGCCTGGCGAAAACCAGGGCGGAGATGACAAGGGCGATCGGAAGAAAACGTTTGCGCATGGCCAATCTCAAATCTTTCTAAAGGGTTAACCGAAAATTCCAAATTTCAGGTCATCAATGGAAGAAGGCGGTGGGTCATACCAATGAACGCGAGGTGAGGTATCCAAACCATGGCAACGACAGCCGCCAAGCTTCCACTGTAACATAATCGGAAATAAATATAAAATTCAGCAGATTAACCGATTGTGTTTCTTGGCTATAGCCCCATCCGCCGGTCCCTGTGGGAGGCTGTGGCATACCGCGAAACCCACACACTACGGGCCTCACTATCATCGCCGCGCTCGATCTTGCAAGTGAGGGTCAAGGCTGATTACTGCCCAAGATTATTGATTTAGAATGAAATTATGCCAATATCGGCCTTGGAGGTTTATCGGCCCCTGCGCGGGGCCGTTGGGTGCGCTGGCATGGCGAGCACTCTGAACAAGACGTCAGAGCGCCCGCCAAATTCGCTCAATCCCGCCTATGGGCTCGATCCCACTCTATTTTTCAGAATCCTCTAAAAATTGAGGATACCATTGCTTTATATCTTTATCATAGTGAAGGATCAGGTTCCGGCCTTTGGGTGCATATGCGGCAAAAATATCGGGATGTATAATATGTCTGGCGATTTCGCGGCGGTAAATTTTTAATTGAGAAGGTGCATGAGAGGGATCAGCAAAAACCAATACGCCCATCCGGTACCATGGCTCAATCTCTTCATCTGCCCAGATTTCATCACGGAAATCAAAGCATTGATAGCCATGCATCTTGAATAAATCGAACCAAAATGCAGGAGGCTGCTCGTTGATATGATGAACGCCACCCTGCCCAGGCGCCGCCGCTGAAAATAGCACTACAGGCGCCGCATTCACCAGCGATTGGACCAGCGTGGCGGCGGCATGTTTCGGTAAATGTTCACCCACCTCCAAGCACATCGCAATATCCCAACGGTCTGGCAGCTGCACAGGCTCCGTCAAATTCACATATTCAATGGGTATATCACTTTGAAATTTCTCCAAGGCAAATGTATCTAGACCTAAAATTCGGGATGCTGCCAATTCTTTTGCGACTCTTAGCCAATCTCCCCGGCCACAACCAAAATCAACAATTGATTTTTTTTCAATACCAACCCAAGGTAAAATTTTAAGGGCAGAGCTGCGCACCCATTCGGAATAATCATTCATAACCTGCTGGAGGGCTGAATAATCCTCTTGAATGCTCATCACCTAATCCCATCACAAAGCAAATTATGCCAATAAAATCAAAACGCCTCAGATGAAGCGAACGATTGATGGCTAGGCTAACCCAGATCAATCGCCAAGGTTAGCAGAGGTATCACCATATTTTTATGGATAGAAAACCTAGCAATTTCGAACGCCACGCCCGGCACTGATTTGCGCTGCTATAATGCCTGCCGCACAACCCATGCCGCCGCTCAATCCGCCATATGCTCAGCGCCGTCCCTCTGTTAGCCTCCCGGAAAACGGGAGATGAAACGATGATTCAGCGCCGCGGCCTTCTCGCTGCCAGCACGTTTTCGGCAATGCCGGCGATAGGGCAGGGGGCCTGGCCCAACCGCCCGGTGCGGGTCATCGTCGGCTTTCCCCCCGGCGGCTCGCTCGATGTGATGACGCGCCTCGCCTGCGAGGTGATGACACAGCGCCTGGGCCAGAGCTTCGTGGTGGAGACGCGCAGCGGCGCCTCGGGCAATATCGGCGCCGAGGCCCTGGCCCGCGCCACCCCCGATGGCTACACCATCGGCACGGTCAGCATGCATAATGTGGTGATCAACCCCATGCTGTTCACCCGCCTGCCCTTTGATCCGGCGCAGGATTTCCAATGGATCAGCGCCATGTGGGACCTGCCAAATGTGGCGGTGGTGCCCGCGCAGCATGTCCCCGCGCGCAACTTGGCGGAATTCCTGACCTGGGCGCGTGCCCGCCCGCAGGGCATCAGCTATGGCTCCTCTGGCGTGGGCACGACGATACATCTCTCGGGCGCCTATCTGCTGAACCGAGGCGGCGTCCAGGGCACCCATGTGGCCTTCCGTGGCGCGGCGCAAACCATCCCAGCCATGCTCTCGGGTGATCTCCAACTCGCAGTGGACAATCTCGCCAGCTATACGCCCGTCATCGCCGAGGGCCGCATCCGCGCCCTGGCCGTGACCATGCCCGAGCGCTGGCCAACCCTGCCCGAAGTGCCGACCATGGCCGAGGCGGGGCTCGATAATTTCAATGTGAGCCCCTGGCACCTTTGGGCCGCGCCCGCCGGCACGCCGCGCGCGGTGGTGGACAGGCTGAGCCAGGAAATCCGCACCGCCTTCGCCGACCCGGCCTTGCAGCAGCGTGCCATTGGCATCGGCACGCGGCTGACCGGCTCCACACCCGAAGCTGTGGCCGAGCGCCTCGCGCGCGAGACGCCGCGCTGGGCCGAGATGGTGCGGATTTCAGGCGCGACGCCAGAGTAGCACAACGCCCTGGGGGCGAGGCCGCAAGAGCCGATAATCCCCCAGCCCCGCCTCAGCCCCGGGCAGCCATTCTTCCCCTGGCCCTCACACCATTTGCCGCCGCGCCAGCGCGGCAAATGTGCCATCGGTTTTGAGCAAGTCCTTGGGGTTGCCGGATTCAACCAGGCGCCCGGCATCAAAGACGAACACCTTGTGCACATCGGATATCGTGCTCAAGCGATGCGCCACCACAATACGCGTGACGCTGAGCCGGTCCAGCGTCTCCTTCACCTCGGCCTGGGTGCGATTGTCCAGCGCGCTCGTCGCCTCGTCAAAAATCAGCAATCTGGGCTTGCGCACCAGCGCCCGGGCGATCAGCAGGCGCTGCCGCTGACCGCCTGACAAAGCCTGCGCGCCCTCGGAGAGCACCGTTTGCATGCCCATTGGCATGGCCTCAATATCCGCCGCTAGGCCCGCCAGCCGCGCCGCCTCCCAGGCATCATTTATGCGCAGCGGGGCGGTGCCCACGATGTTTTCAAAAATGCTGCCCGGTTGCAGCTTGCCATTCTGCAAAACGGTGCCGATCTGGCGGCGCACCGCGCGCATATCCAGCGTCGCGAGATCATTGCCATCAAGGTAGATCGCGCCCGATTCCGGGTCTTCAAAACCCAATAGCAGCCGCAGCAGGGTGGATTTCCCCGAGCCCGATGCACCCACGAAAGCCACATACTCGCCCGAGGCAATCCGCATCGACAGATTATCAATCGTCGGCGGCCCATCGGCATTATAGCGGAAGGTGAGGTTGGAGACGCGAACCTCCCCGCTCACCACGCCAGGCGATGACAGCACGCCATCAGCCTCGGTTTTAGCATCCAGAATGGGTCTCACCCGCTCCCAGATCGGCACCACCTTCAGCAACGTGTTCAGGGCATTCACCAGCGCCAATACGCCGACGAGAAACTGGCCAAAGGCGCCATTGAAGGCCACGAAGCTGCCAATCGAAAAGCCCGAATTGGGCTGCGCCGCATCAAGCAACCAGACGATGACAGCAAACAGGATGGCCGAGGCGATGGCCGGATACACGCTGGTAAACAGCTTCTGCCAGATCGCGATCCGGGCCACGGCGTAGAAATGGCCGCGCTCCTGTGCGTAAATCTCCGACCAGCGGGCAAAGGCCCGCCCCTCGGTGGCCCCAACCCGCAGCTTGGTGATGCCGGTCAATAATTGAAAGACGAGGGCATGGATCTGGCCGTTCATCTGCTGTGCGGCGCGGATATGCGGCAGCGACATGCGAAACAGCAGCAGGGTGATGGCAGCCAGCACCAGCACCAGCCCAACCCCGACCAGCCCCAGTTGCCAGCTTTGCGCGAACATCACCACCACGCTGACCAAGGAGAATAACCCACCCAGCACCGATTGAATCACCGCCCCCGATACCGCCTCGCGGATGACGTTGATCCCATTTGCACGATCAGCGAGATCACCTGAGGTGTAGCGGCGAAAAAACTGCGCGCGCAACGAGAGCAAACGCCACCAGATGCTGGTCTGCACCACGCTGTCCATCCGGCCCTGAAGCCGCACCACCGCGACAGCTTGCGTCACATCAAAGGTGGTATCGGCAATCGCCGCCGCGGCAAGGGCGGCGATGATGGCGATGTGCAGCGCATAATCCGAGCGCGGCAGAACCGTCTCCATCAGCGAGCCGCTGGCAATGGGCACAAGCAGCGCCATGATCCCTGAGAGCAATCCCATGACCAGGATAACGGTCATGTCGGGCCGCAAGCCTCGCACGCCAAAACGCAGCATGTCCCACATGCTCCGCGCCTCGGCCGGCAGCGGCCGGTAGAGCATATAGCCCTTGGAATACAGCCCCGCCGCCACCGAAGCGGTGACGGGCACATCTTCGCCACCTGCCGGATCAACCATGCGGTAGCGGTTCGGCCCATCGGGCAACAGCGCCACAGGCGCCAGATCCGCGTCGTCCCGAAAGCCCAGGATCGGGCCGCTATCATTGTGCCACCAGCCCTCGCGCAGCTCCACCTGCCGCATGCCAAAGCCCGAGGCCCGGGCTATCTCGTCGAGTGGCGAATAAACCCCGGCCGGTTCACCGGCCGGTTCGATGACCTCCAGGCCCAAAGGCTCTGCCACCAGGCGAAGTGCCGCGGCCAGGCGGTCCGTCGGCGCGCTGCGCACGCCGGCCTGGAACTTCAGCCGGGGGTCGAGCAGGCCGCCGATGGATGCCACGCCACGGCGGAAGGCGCTCTCGCGCTCAGCCACCCGGCGTGACCATGCCTCGCTGCGGCGGGCCTCCTCATCGAGCAGGCGACGGGTCAGCACCGCCACGCATCGCGCATTGAAGGCGGGCAGCGCCTCCCAAAGCCTTCGGTTGCGCAATTGCCCGGGCGAAAAGGTGGCATTGAGCGTGGCCGGCACGGGCAATGTCAGCCACACCCGCCCCGCAACCGGCACGGGCAGATCCCCCGGCCGGAGCGGGCTATCAGGCTGGCCGAGGAAAAACGCCTCGCCCTCGCTCAGGCTCACCCAGACCACATCGCCGTGAAAGGCGTAGAGCGCAGAGCCGGCAGGGTGGTCCTGCCCGGGATCAGCCTCGATGATGGCGGTCGCGGTCGGCCGCGCCCCGGTCTCCAGCCGGTCGGAAATCCCGCTGACCCAGCGGTCCACCCAATCCACGGTAACAATGTCGAAATCCTCGCCAGACACCCGTGCCAGATCGCCGCGATAGACCAGCGAGCCCATGGTGGCGACGGCGCGCAGGGCGAATGTGGTTTCCGGCGCCAGCCAGGCTTGCGGCAATGACAGGCCTTGAGGCATCGCGCCCTCGGCCGCACCAAAGATCAGGTCGCCTGGCCGGAAGGAGCCCACATGCATGCCCGGGCCGCAGACCTGCCCGCCCAGCAAGGGGGTGAGGTAGATTTCCACCCGCCCTTGCAGCACCAGATAGACGAGGCCCGGATCATTGAGCAGAAACGGGTTGTGGTAGCCCACTGAGAGCCGTTCGCCGCCGATCCGCTCCAGCAGGTCATTGTCAAAATGGTCAGCCTCGGCTGAAGCATCAGGCGCCATATTGCTCATCTCTCCGCCCGGGCGCTTTCGGCCTCCAGCAGCCTCCGATAGGTCCCCTCCTGGGTGATCAGCACCTCATGGGTGCCACGCTGCGCGATGCGGCCGCGCTCGAGCACGATGATCTCATCGGCATCGCGCACCGTGCTGAGGCGGTGGGCGACGATGACGCAGGTGCAGCCACGCCGGCGCAAATGCTCGTCGATGCGCTTCTCAACCAAGGGGTCGAGCGCGCTCGTCGCCTCATCCAGCACCAGCACCGATGGGTCGCTGACCAGCGCGCGGGCGATCTCCAGCCTTTGCCGCTGGCCACCGCTGAAATTCGTCCCCCCCTCCGCCACCTCGCAATCGTAACGCCGCGGTCGCTGTTCGATCACCTCGAGCAATTCAGCATCGGCCAGTACCCGGGTGAGGGCGCCATCGGGCACGCGCGCATCCCACATCGAGAGATTGCTGCGCACCGTGCCCTCGAAGAGAAAGATCTCCTGGTCGACGTAAGCGACGGAGGCGGCGAATTCCTGATGCGGCAATTCCTCGGCCGTGCGGCCATCGAAGGTGACGCTGCCCGACCAGGGGCGATAAATGCCGGTGATCAGCTTGGCGAGGGTGGATTTGCCGCTGCCCGAGCCCCCTACAAACGCAACCCGCTGGCCGGGGGCGATGCTGAGCGTGATATCGGTCAGCAATGGAGGTTCGCGCTGGCTATAGCCGAAGGTCACGTTCTGAATCTCAATCCGCCCGCTCAGCCGGCCAGTATGGGGCGGCGCGCTGCTCAGCGCCTCATCCGATAGGCGCGGCTCGATGGGGTAGCGCCGCACATCATCCAGCCGGTCCATGTGGCCTTTGACAGTATTCATCGCACCGCCCAGGCCCATCAGTGTCTTAATGGGTTCATTGAAGCTGGTGACCAGGCTCTGAAAGGCCACCAGCGCACCCACCGACAAGGCCCCCTCCATCACCTTCAGCCCGCCCAGCCAGAGAATGGCCACATTGGTCAGGCCCGCGAGCACGCCGGGCACCACATTCAGCACCGTTGAGACGAAAGAGATATTCTGCTGTGCATTGAGGTAATTGGCGTGCACGCCAGTCCATTTGGCGAAGAAGTCCGGCTCGCTGCCCTGGGCCTTGATCTGCTCGATCGACGCCACACCCGAGACCGAGACGGAGGCGAGATTGGCGGATTCGCGCAGCACAACCCGGCTGATATCCTCCTGGATGCGCCAGGTCAGCCGCAGCGCCAGGATATTGGTCAGCGACAGGATAATGGCGACCAAGGCCAGCAGCGGATCATAAAGCGCCATGATGGCGCCGAAGAAAATCACGCTGAAGATGCCCACCATGGCCTCGGTGAGTTGCCCCGCGAGCAACTCGGCAATCTGATCATTCGAGGCCACGCGGCTGCCGATATCGCCTGGGTAGCGCAGCGCGAAGAAGCCGATGGGCAGGCGCATAATGTGCCAGAACAGCGCCGCGCCATGGGCGATGGCCAGCTTCACCTGCAGCTTGGCGAGATGCGCTTCCTTCAGCCAGGTCAGGATCCCGCGCAGCAGAGCGGTGAGCACCAGCCCAAGAATAAGCGAAGGCATCCAGCGATCACGCGATTCGACCAGCACCTCATCCACAAAGACCTGGCTCAATACCGGCAGCGCCAAACCGGGCAGCACGATGCAGATACCCACCAGCACCAGAAAGGCCATGGCAGTTTCCGAGCCGCGCAACCGGTCTCGGAAGCCACGATAGAGGCTGGGTGGGGAACCCTTGGCCTCGAAGCTGCTGGTCTTCTCAAAGATCAGGCAGACGCCGGTGAAACTTTGCTGGAACTCCGTGGGCGCGACCTTGCGCGGGCCGGTGGCGGGATCATTGATCCATGCGGCGCCAGTCCGGAAATCCATCCCTTCCAGAACAACAAAATGATTGAAATTCCAATATATAATCATCGGGAAAGGCAGGCCCTGAAGCGCTTCAGGCTCCTTGCGGTATCCCTTGGCCGCCAGCCCATGCTGCTTGGCGGCGCGAATGATGTTCGACGCCTTGGAGCCATCGCGCGAGACCCCGCAGGCCACCCGCATCTCCTCCAGCGGAATCCACCGCCGATCCCGCGCCAGGATCATGGCAAGGCAGGCGGCGCCGCATTCGGTGGCCTCCATCTGCAGGATGGTGGGGGTGCGAAAGCGCCCCTTTTTGCCGGCAGGAATATTCGGGGCGAAGGCCGGCGCCTCGGCTGCACTGGCTTCGCTCAACGCCGCTTCTCCCGCGCCACGGTCGGCTCCTGGTGGATCATGCGGCCTACAGCTTCAACAGATCGCGCAGGGCAGGGATCACCATCGCGATGGGACGGCGGAAAGCAACCGTCACATCGGCCCGCAGCGTGCTGCCGCTGCCCAAGGTCACACCTGCCCCCCGGCTGGATGTCCAGCGATAACCGCTCGCGGTCTGCGCATCGCGTTCCAGGCGGATGATCACCTGATAGGGCGGGCCTTCACTCATGAAACTGCGCGCCAATTCGTCATTGTTGATGATCGCCCGGATGGCCTCAAACGAGACCGGGAAATCGCTGATCGATGCCACTTCGCCGATCAGGGTGCCGAATTCTTCGCGGCGGGCATTGGCGGGCGCCACACGCGCGCTCATCCCCTCCGTGATGGCTGTGCCACTGCGCGACGAACGGATGAAGACCAGCGCCTCCAGCCCCGTGCCGCGGCTTTCTATCGTCAGCACCGGCTGGCCTTCGCGCATCATGGCACCCTGAACCGTGCGCAACTCCTTCACCTCGCCAGAGACCGGGGCGATCACCCGCGAGGTGTCGTTGAGGCCCCCGGTCAGCCTTTCGAGACGGCGAGTGACCTCGTTGAGCGCCAACTCGGCCTCGCGCACGCGCTGCTCCGCCAAGCGGCTCAACTCAACCTGTTCGGCGGCCACCCGGGCGCGCTCGCTTATGGCCGTCGATATATCCTGCAATATCAGCGACAATTCCTGTTGCAGCGCCAGAACCTCGTTCTGGGTCACAATCCGGTCGCGGAACAGGGTCTCGGTCAGGCGCAGACGTTGTCGCAGCACATCCTCACGCTGGCGGCCAAGGGTAATACGCAATTCAATGGCAGCGCGCTGGCGGGTGACACTCTCCATCCGTGCCGCCGCCTCCTGCGCACCAACGGTGCGGGCCCGCTCGAGGTCGCGCTCGCGTTCCTCGATCTGCTCACGGGCGAGGCGCACATCACGCTCAACATCGTTTTGCGTCAACTGGCCGATCACCTGGCCCGCCTCCACCATATCGCCCACCCGCACCGAGAGTTCGCGAAGCATGCCCGCACCCGCCGTGTTCACCCCAAAGATCCGTCCCCCCTCGACGAGCATCAGACCATTGCCGGTGACATGTGTGGGCAGGCGGCCGATCCAGGCCCAGGTCACGGCCCCGGCCAGGATCAAAGCCACGACCGAGAGTGCGAGCCAGGTGGTGGGCTTGGTGATGGAAATCATCTCATTCAGCCGCTCGGGCGAACCCAGATGCTCCAACGCCGCCTTGCGGTAGATTTCCGACCTGTTTGTCTTTGGAGTCTCTTGGGTCATGGGTCGAGCGACGCCTTCATTTCCGCGCGCGTCACCGCCGGCCAGGCGCCCGCGACAGCCCGATGACGCGCCAGCGCGTGGCGCGAAGATCCTGCTCGGGGTCAAAGAGTGGCACAGGCAAATCCAGCGACTTGGCCGATAATGCGCCCATGGCATTGAGCAGGCTGAAGGCCGCCGATGCCTCCTCCGCCCGCGCGGCCACCTGTTCCACACGCGCATCGAGAAGGAACTGCTCGGCGTAAAGTTGGTCCTGCAATTGCCGCCGCCTGGCCTCGATCTCGCGCATGATCACCTGCACGGAGAGGTTCTGCGCCTGCACGGCGCGCCCCGCCACATCGATCAATTGCCGCGCCGTGATCAACCGCGTCATCGCAACCGAGGCGTCTTCGGCGGCGCGGTTGCCGGCATTGCCTTGCTCGGCGATGCGCGCGAGCACCTGCTCGCGGTCCTGGCGCAGCCGGGCGAAATCGCCCGGGCCAGGATAGAGTGGCACCGTCACCTGCAACATCACCGCCCCGCGCTCGCCATAGTAAGAGGGCGAGGCAAAGCCCTGGCGATAGAAATCCACCCCTCGGCCGCTTTGGCCGGAGACGACGAGATCCACCCGTGGTTGCAGCAGCCCCGCTGATTGCGCTGCCCTTTCGCGCGCGAGGGTCTCATCAACCCGCAGCAGCAACACCCGGGAATTGTCGGTTCTAGCGGTGGCCACCGCAATATCGATTGTCGTTGGCAGTTGATAGCGCAGCACGGGGGGGGCCAGTTCACCGGCGGGAATGGTCACGGCACGCAAATAGGCAGCCTCGGCGAGCGCGATGTCGCGGCGGGCCTGCAATTGGGCGGAGAGGGCGCGCGCCTCCTGGGCTCGCACCTGGGCCAGGTCACCCACCGTGCGGTCGCCGGCTTCGACAAGGCGCTCCGTCACCGCGGCCAGATTGCGCAATAGTACCAGATAGGCGTCGCGCAGGCGCAAAATTTCCCGGTCGCGCAGGATGTTGATGTGGGATATGGCGGCATCCTGCAGCACCGCCTCCTCCGCCTGGAGCAATTGCGCGCGGGCGCGCAGCACCAGGGCATTGGCGGCCCGGTAGCCCGGAATGGCCTGGCCATCATAAATCGGTTGCGAGAGTGTGAGGCCCATCGTGCGGATGCGCTGGCGCAGATCCTGCGGCGCGACATCCCGGTAACGCTGCGCACTGAGATAGCTGCCGCCCGCCTCCGCGGTTGCGTTCAGCCTTGGCAAGAAGCGCTGCAGCGCGATGGGGATTTCCTCATGCGTCGCATAAATATTGCGCTGGGCCGTCAGAATTTCTGGATTGCTGGTATAGGCGGTGGAGAGTGTTGCAACGATGTCGCGCGGCGCCGCCAGGGCGACATGTGTGCTGCCGAGCATGACCATGAGCGAGGTAGCGGCCAGGCGCAGCAGGGCGCGGGGGCATGCTCCGCTGCGGGCCAAGCCGCGCCGCCTGCCGGACAGCAACGTATTTGAAACCGGAAATTGCAAATACCGCACCTTGAGAATGCAAACCTTTGCAATATTATTCACGCATAAGTGTTGTCGTGCAACCGGCCTTTGCGGCCAGGATTGGCATGATGATGATCATCCTCTTGAAAGCATTCCCCAATTCAATGCCTTGGCGTGAATTGGGGTGCCGGCACACCATCCCTGTTGTCAGTCCGGCCATGGCGTTCAGCGCAGCCGCGTGGCCGCCGTTATCGGGGGGGCGAGGTTGAGCGCGCCGTCCAAACGGTAGCCCAAATCGAGATTGGACCGACGCACCCAGACCTGGCGCAGATCGAAGAGCGGCACCGAGCAGCCAGCCTCCACCACCAGCCGCTGCGCCTCGGCCCAAAGCGCCATTTGCCTCGCTTGATTGGTCTCGGTTCGGGCGGCATCGATCTGCGCATCGGCGGCGCTGCAATGGGCAAAATTCAGGCTCATACCAGGCCGCCCGGGTGCAGCGGCGGAATGGTAGAACTGGCTGAGATAACTATCCGCCACCGGATAGCGCGCCGCGCCATAGAAGGTCAGCTGGCTGAGGTTTTCGCGGATGCGGCTGTGATAGGTGGCATGCTCGACCACATCCATCTCAAGGCGGATATTGGCCCGGCGCAGCTGTGCCTGCACCACCTCCATAATTGGCAATTGCGCGGTGATGGAGGAGACCACAGCGCGCAGCGTGATGCCCCCCGGATGCCCCGCCTCGGTCAGCAAGGCGCGTGCCCGTGCAGGGTCCGGGCCGAAGCGTGGCACATCCTGCGTGGCGCCCAGATAGCCAGGCGGCACAGGGCCCGCCCAGGGCGTGGCCACATCGGTGCCGACAAAACGGGCGATGGCCAGCGGGTCCACCGCATGCTGCATCGCCCGGCGCAGCCTCGCATCATCCAGCGGCGGTGATTGGGTATTGATCAGCAGGGTGCGGAACTCGCCGGGGCCAAAAACATCCACCACCGTATTGGGCTGGGCGCGCATGCGCTCCACCCAGCGCTGCTCCCGCCGGCCGGAAATCAGGTCCAACTCGCCGGCGGTGAAAGCCAATTCGCGCGTCTGGTCGGAATTGATAAAGCGCACATCGATGCCCGCCAGGGCCGGGGGGCCGCGGAAATAGCCAGGATTGGCCACCAGCCGCACCCGCCCCGGCGAGGCATTCTCCATCCGAAAAGCGCCCGTGCCGGCACCGCTCTCAGCCACGATCATGCCGCCATGGTAATTGGCAAAGAGCCCAAGCAGCCCAGGCACCGGCTCGCGCATGCGCACGGTGAGGCTGCGTGCGTCGAGCACGGTGATCTCGGCCATGGCACGGTAATCAGCGGCAAAACTGCTGCGCGCAGGGTCCGCCGCGCGGCGGAGCGACCAGGCGATGGCCTCGGCGGTCACCGCACTGCCATCATGAAAGCGCAAGCCCTCGCGCAGGCGGAAATTCAGGCTCAGCCCATCGGCCGAGCGGGTGAAGCTTTCGGCCAAATCGGGCTCAATGGCCGCGGGGTCAGCACTGCCGGGTGGAAAGCGCAGCAGCCCGTCAAACATCCACGCCGCGGTGCCCTTATCCTGGGTGGCGCTGGCGCGATGGGGGTCCAGGCTGCCCGGGTCCTGGCCATTGGTGCCCACGCGCAGGGTTTGGGCCGCGGCGGGCGCGAGTAAAGCGAGGCAAAGGGCAAGGATGCGTGTCATCATGGCTTGCAGGATGGCGCCTCTCGGGACAGGCTCGCAAGTGATGGATATTTACGACATCGCGGTGCTGGGGGGCGGCATGCTGGGCAGCGCCATCGGCTGGGGCTGCGCCTCGCGCGGCGCGCGGGTGGCGGTGCTCGATGGCGGCGATGTCGCGCTGCGCGCCGCACGCGGCAATTTCGGCCTGGTCTGGAGCCAGGGCAAGGGCGATGGCATGCCCGCCTATGCCGGCTGGACCCGCGCCTCCCTCGCCGCATGGCCGGCCCTGGCCGAGCGCATCTCCGGCCTTGCCGGGCGTGATGTGGGCTACCGCGCGGCCGGCGGCCTGCATTTCTGCCTGGGCGAGCGCGAGTTGGAGGCCCGCCGCGTGGTGGTCAACCGGCTGCACAATCAGGGCGCCGAGGGCCTGCGCATCCTCAGCCGCGCCCAATTGCTCGAGCTTATGCCCGGCTGCGCATTGGGCCCCGATGTGGCCGGTGCCAGCTTCCAGCCGCAGGATGGCCATGCCGATCCCTTGACCCTGTTGCGCGGCTTCCATGCCGGGCTGCGCCAAGCGGGGGCCACGCATCTGCCAGGGGCCGAGGTGATGGCCATTCACCAAGGCGCACATTTCGTCGTCCATCGCGCGGATGGCACCAAGGTGCGGGCGCATAAGCTGGTGGTGGCGGCCGGGCTGGGCTCGCCAAAACTCGCCGCCATGATCGGCCTTGATGTGCCGGTGCGCCCCGTGCGCGGCCAGAACATCGTCACCGAACGCATGGCGCCTATCTTGCCGCTGCCCGCTTCGGCCATCCGCCAGACCATCGATGGCACCATGCAGATCGGCGTGACCGAGGAGGATGATGGCGACCCCGAGCCGCGCACCCGGGTGGACAACCTTGCCGCCATGGCGGCGCGCGCCGTGCGGGTGCTGCCAGCACTGGCACGGGCCAAGACCATTCGCACATGGGGCGCGCTGCGGCCGATGACCCCCGATAAATTCCCCGCCTATGCCCAGAGCGAGCGCCACCCCGGTGCCTTTGTCGCCGTTTGCCATTCTGCGGTGACGCTCGCGGCCATGCATGCCGGCCCGCTCGCCGAGGGCATTCTGGCCGGCCGCCTGCCCGAGGCCGTGGCCGAACTCCATCCCCGCAGGTTCCATGTTCAGGCGCAGTGACCCACCTGATTGCACCATCCTATGGGATGGCAGCGAAATCCCCGCCCGCGCCGGCGAGCCTCTGGCGGCCGCATTGCTGGCCGCCGGCATCGCACCCTTCCGCAAAACCGCTGTGAGCGGCGCGCCGCGCGGGCCTTATTGCATGATGGGCGCCTGCTTTGACTGCCTGGTCACCGTGGATGGCGAGGCCGGACGCCAGGCCTGCATGCTGCCCGTCACCCCCGGCATGGTTGCAGCGCCATGAGGGTGGATGTGCTGGTGCTGGGCGCGGGCCCTGCGGGCATCTCGGCGGCGCTGGAGGCGCAGGCCCAGGGGCTTTCGGTGCTGCTGCTGGATGAAAACGCCGCCCCTGGCGGCCAGGTGCATCGCGGCGCCAAAGCGAGTGCCACCGGGCCCGGCGCGGGGCAGGCGCGCAGCGGCGCAGCCCTGGCCGCGCAACTGGCCGCAAGCGGGCTGGAGCGCCGCTTTGGGGCCGTGCTCTGGGCCATCGAACCCGGCCCCGTGGCCTTCTTCTCCGAGCAGGGTTCTGCCAGAAAGGTGAGTGCCGGCCAGATCATCCTGGCCTGCGGCACCACCGAACGCGCGCTGCCCATCCTGGGCTGGACGCTGCCGGGCGTGATGGGCGTGGGGGCGGCGCAAATCCTGCTGAAATCCGCCGGCCTGCTGCCCGAGGGCCGGGTATGGCTGGCCGGCCAGGGCCCGCTGCTCTGGCTCTATGCCGCCCAGGCGCTGGCCCGTGGCGGTGCCATTGCCGGCGTGGTCGATATGAGCGAATTCCGCCCCGGCGCCATCGCCCATTTGCCCATGGCGCTGCTCGCACCTGGCTATCTGCTGCGCGGGTTGTCCTGGATGCGGCAGGTGCGGGCGCGGGTACCGGTTTATCGCCACAGGCACGTCTCGGCCGAGGGCGATGGCCGCCTGCAACACATCCTGCTCGGCGGCCAGCGCCATGCCGCCGATACCCTATTGCTGCATGATGGCGTGGTGCCCAATACCCAAATAACCCGCGCCATCCAGGGCCTGGGGCATCGCTTTCGCGCTGGTGCCTGGGAGCCGGTGGCGGATGAATATGGCCGCACCTCCATCCCCGGCATCCTCGTGGCCGGCGATGGGGCCGGGGTTTTCGGTGCCGAGGCGGCGGCGCTGGCGGGGCGCATAGCCGCGCTGCAGGCCGCCCATGCGCTGGGCCGCTTCGGCGCCGAACAGCGCGATGCCCTGGCCGGCCCGCTGATGCTGGCCCGCAGCCGCCAGCGCGCGCCGCGCCGCCTCCTCGATGCGCTCTTCCCGCCGCTGCCCCCACCCGATGATGCGGTGCTGCTCTGCCGCTGCGAGGAGGTTTCGGCCGGGCGGGTGCGAGAGGCGGTGGCGCTGGGCTGCCAGGGCACCAACCAGCTCAAGGCCTTCACCCGCGCTGGCATGGGGGCTTGCCAGGGCCGGGTCTGCGGGCCGCTGCTGCATGCGGCGGTGGCGCAGGCGCGCGGTGCGCCGCCTGATGATGTGGCACCGCTGCGCACCCGCTTCCCCACCAAGCCGCTCACCCTGGGCGAGTTGGCGGCGCTGGCCTCTTGAACAGCGCGATCATCATCGGCGGCGGGCTGCATGGGCTGGCCACCGCCCTCCATCTTGCCCGCCTGCCGGGCTGGCGGGTGACGGTGCTGGAACGCCGCCATGTCGGGCGCCACAGCTCGGGCATCAATGCCGGCGGTGTGCGGCGGCTGGGGCGCGATTTCGCCGAAATCGGCCTCTCCATGGTTGCGGCCGAGATGTGGGCGGGCATGACAAGGCTGGTCGGCGATGATGGCGGTTTTCGTCCCACCGGCCAGGTCAAGCTGGCGGAAAGCGAGGCCGATATGGCAGCGCTGGAGGCGCGCCATGACGCGATGCGCGCCCGCGGCTGGACCCATGAGGTATTGCTCGACGAGGCCGAAACCCGCCGCCTGCTGCCCGCCATCGCCCCCCATATCAAGGGCGCGCTGATGGTGGCCGATGATGGCTCGGCCAATCCCATGCGCACCGTCATGGCGTTTCGCCGCGCGGTGCTGGAGGCTGGTGCGCAGATCATCGAGGGCATCGCCGTCACCGGCATTACCCCAGGGCTGGTGGTGGAGACCGATCAGGGCCCGATGCGGGCGGATAGGGTGGCCAATTGCGCCGGCGCCTGGGCGAGTGGGCTGGCGGCCGCCATTGGCGAGCCCATCCCCAGCACGGCCAAGGCCTCGATGATGATCGTGACCGAGCGGATGGCGCGGTTTTGTGAGCCCACCGTGGGCAGCCAATCCCGTGCGCTGTCCTTCAAGCAGACCGATGAGGGCACGGTGCTCATCGGCGGCGGCCATCAGGGCAGCAATGACCTGGAGCGGGAAACCGCCTCGGTCAATTTCACCAATCTGGCTAAGGCCGCGCGCATCGCGGCGGAGATTTTCCCCTGCATGCGCGGCGCCAAAATCATCCGCAGTTGGACGGGTATCGAGGCCCGCACCCCCGATCAGGTGCCGGTGCTGGGGGAAAGCCGCGCCCTGCCGGGGCTGTTTCATTCCTTTGGCTATTCCGGCCATGGCTTCCAACTCTGCCCCGCCGCGGGGGCGGCGATGGCGGAGCTGATGGCGCGCGGCACCACCAACCTGCCCATTGATGGGCTATCGCCGCATCGCTTCGCCGCATGAACCCTTTGGAAGTGCGCGAATTGCGCAGCGAATTCCGCATCGAGGGCGTCTGGCGTGAGGCGGTGGCCGGGGTGTCCTTCACCCTGGCCGCGCGGGAAACCCTGGCCCTGGTGGGCGAGAGCGGTTGCGGCAAAAGCGTCACCGCCATGAGCGTGATGGGGCTCATCCGCCCGCCCATCGGCCGCCTCGCCTCCGGCCAGGTGATGCTGGAAGGCCAGGACATCGCAACCCTGCCCGAGGCCGCGCTGGAAAGGCTGCGCGGCGCGCGCATGGCGATGATCTTTCAGGAGCCGATGACGGCGCTGAACCCGGTGATGAGTGTGGGTGACCAGGTGGCGGAATCGCTCATCATCCATCGCGGCCTCTCGCATGGCGCAGCGATGGAACGCGCCCGCGCGCTGTTCGATGAGGTGAAAATCCCCTCCGCCGCGAGCAGGCTGCGCGATTACCCCCACCAATTCTCCGGCGGCATGCGGCAGCGGGTGATGATCGCCATCGCGCTCGCCTGCGAACCCGCCATTCTGCTGGCCGATGAGCCCACCACGGCGCTCGATGTCACCATCCAGGCGCAGGTGCTGGGCCTGCTGGCGGATGCGCAAAAGGCCCGTGGCATGGCCATGCTCTTCATCACCCATAATCTGGGCGTGGTGGCGCAAATCGCCGATCGGGTGGCGGTGATGTATGCCGGCCAGATCGTTGAAGAGGGCCTGGTAGCGGAGATTTTTGCCGCCCCCGCGCATCCCTATACACGGGCGCTCTTCGCCGCGATCCCCAGGCTCTCCGCCGCCGCACAGGCGCTGGCGGCCATCCCCGGCCGCGTGCCCCCGCTCGATGCCATGCCCCTGGGCTGCCGTTTCGCCGATCGTTGCCCACTGGCCGGGCCGGGCTGCGAGGCACCGCAGGCATTGCGGGTTTTGGCCGGCGCCCATGCTGTGCGGTGCCATCGTGCTTGAGCCCATCACCCCGTTGGAGGCCATGCCGTGACGCCACTGCGCCTGCTCGACCAAAACCGCCCCATGCTGGCTTTCAGCCTCGATGGCGAAGCCGCGCAGGCGCGCGCGGGCGATACCCTGCTCACCGCCATCCTGGCCTTTGGGGCCGGCCATATCCGCCAAAGCGAGTTTGGCGATGGCCCGCGCGCCGGCTTCTGCTGGATGGGCGCCTGCCAGGATTGTTTTGTGCTGGTGGAGGGCATGGGCGCACGCCGCGCCTGCGCCACCCTGGTCACCCCGGGCATGGTGGTGCGCCGGCGATGAGGGCGGTGGTGGTGGGGGCCGGCCCGGCCGGCATCAGGGCGGTGGAGCGTTTGGTGGCGGCGGGGCTGCGCCCGGTCTGGATCGAGGAGGCGCCCGATGCTGGCGGGCGCGTCTTCCAAAAGCCACCGCCCGGCTTTGCCCGTTCCGCCCGCGAACTCTATGGCGCCGACCATGCGCGGGCCAGCGCGCTGCACGCCGCCCATGCCGCCCTGCGCGAACACACGGATTGGCGGCCCGGTACGCTGGTGTGGAATATCCGCCCCGGACCATGCCTTTTGGACCTGCAAGGCCCCGATGGCAGCCATCAGAGCCTGGGCTATGACCGCATCATCCTCTGCACCGGGGCGATGGACCGGGTGGTGCCCATTCCGGGCTGGACGCAGCCTGGCGTCACCGCGCTGGGCGCGGCGCAGATCGCGCTCAAGACCCAGGGGCTCGCGCTGGGCAGCCGGGTGGCACTTTGCGGCACCGGGCCGCTGCTGCTGCTGCTGGCCTGGCAATTGACCAAGGCCGGCGCGCCGCCCGCGCTGGTGCTGGAGAGTGCCGATTGGCGGAGCATGCTCCGCCCCGGCCTCGCCTGGAACATCCCCGCCGCCCTGCGCGGCTTGGGCTGGATGGCCGGGCTGCGGCGGGCCGGCGTGGCGGTGCATCGCGGCGGAGCGCCGCTCAGCGTGGCGCCGGGCTGCGAGGCGCTGGTCTGGCGCGACAGGCGCGGCAACACACATCGCACGGCGGTGGATGCCGTGGCGCTGGGCTGGGGCCTCAAGCCTGAGACCCAATTGGCCGATCTCGCCGGCGCAAGCTTCGCCTTCGATGCCCTGCAACGCCTTTGGCTGCCTGCGCGGGACAAGGCGGGGCGCTCATCGGTGCAGGGCGTTTATCTGGCCGGCGATGGCGCCAGCATTGGCGGCAGCGTGGTGGCCGAATGGGCCGGTGCGCGCGCCGCGCTGGCCTTGCTGGAGGATGGCGGCATGCGCCCCGACCCGCTGGAGAGCATCACCCTCGACCGCGCCCTGGCGCGCGAAGCGCGCTTTCGCCGCGCGCTGGAGGCCGCCTTCCCCTATCCCCATGCGCTCGCCGCCGGCATGGAGGATGCCACGCTGCTCTGCCGCTGCGAGGCGATCACCGCCGGCGAGTTGCGCCGCTCCGCCGCCCCCGAACTCAATCGCGGCAAGGCCCTGACCCGGGTGGGCATGGGGCGCTGCCAGGGCCGGCTATGCGGCCCGCCCGCGGCCGAGGTGCTGGCGGCGGCGATGGGCTGCGACATTGCCGAGATCGGCCGCCTGCGCGGACAAATGCCGGTCAAGCCGGTGGTGCTGCGATGAGGGCGGATGTCATCGTGCTGGGCGGTGGCGGTGCTGGCTGTTCCGCCGCCCTGCATCTGGCCCGCCGCGGTGCCGCGGTGGTGCTGCTGGAGCGCGGCCTGGTGGGCAGCCAGGCCAGTGGCGTGAACCATGGCGGCGTGCGCCAGCAGGGCCGCCACCCGGCGGAAATCCCCCTCGCCATCCGCTCGCGCGCCTTGTGGTCGCGCATGGAGGCGCTTTGCGGCAGCAATGCCGAATTCGACCCCTGCGGCCATCTCAAACTCGCCCGAAGCGCGGGCGAGGAGGCCGATCTGCTGCGCTGGAACGAGATGGCGGCCGGCTATGGCCTGAAGACCACCATGCTTGGCGGCAACGCCATTCGCGGCAAGCACCCCTATTTTTCCGAAAAAATCGTGGCCGGCTCGCTGCTGGCCGAGGATGGTTCGGCCAATCCCCGCCTGCTGGCCCCGGCCCTGGCGCGGGCAGCGCGTGAGGCGGGGGCCATTCTGCTGGAACAGCATGAGGTCACCGCCCTGCAGGCGGGCTTTCGGGTCGAGGCGGCGGGGCGCGTCTTTGAAGCACCTATGCTGCTGAACTGCGCCGGTTTCTGGGGCGGCAAAATCGCCGAGATCTTCGGCGAGCCGGTGCCGGTCTATCCCCTCAACCCCAATATGGTGGTGACCGAGCCGCTGCCCTTCTTCTGCCCGCATAATCTCGGCGTGGTGGGCGGCGATGTGTATATCCGCCAGATCGCGCGGGGCAATGTCATCCTCGGCGGCGGCCGGGGCGAGAGTGACCCGGCCATTCCCATGTCGCGCCCCCTGCCGGAGCCCGCCTTCGCCGCCATGGCCCGCGCCGCCGAGATCATCCCCCATCTGGCCGATGCCATGATCATCCGCAGTTGGACCGGGATAGATGGCGGCATGCCCGATGCCCTGCCGGTGCTCGGCCATAGCCGCACCACGGAGGGGCTGATCCATGCCTTTGGCTTTTCCGGCCATGGCTTCATGCTCGGCCCGGCGGTGGGGGAAATCCTGTCCGAACTGGTGCTGGATGGGCGCAGCGATGTGCCGCTGGAAGCCTTCGACATTGGCCGCTTTGCAGGCCACACTGCCCTGGAAGCCGATGTGTGGAAGACACGTCTCGAATGAGGATGAAGGCAATGAAGAAGCTTTTGATCGCCATGGCGCTGCTGGCCGGTGCCGCGCCGGGGGCGGGATACGCCCAAACCCTGCGCATCGGCATGGCGGCGCAGGATGTCGGCCGGCTGGACCCGCATTTCGCCGTCTCCACCATCGACCGTGTGGCGGTGGCCTGGATGTTCAACGGCCTGGTGCGCTTCCCACCCGGCTCCATCGACCCGGCGAAGATCGAGCCTGACCTGGCCGAACGCTGGGAAAGCTCGGCCGATGGCAAGAGCTGGACCTTTTTCCTCCGTCGCGGCGTGCAATTCCACGGCGGCTTTGGCGAATTGACCGCCGATGACGTGGTGTTCAGCCTCCGCCGCGCCGCCACCGCTGCCAGCTCCGCCTTCTCGGCCGATTTCCGCGCCTTCGAGACCATCGAGGCGCTCGACCGCTATACCGTGCGCATCGTGCTGCGGGAGAATGTGCCGAGCCTTTTGGGCATCGTCACCAATTACTCTGGCGGCTATATCGTTAGCCGCCGCGCCGCCACCGAGCGGGCCGAGGGTTTCGCCCGCGCCCCCATCGGCACCGGCCCCTTCGCGCTGGAGCGGGTGACGCCCAATGCCTCCGCCGAATTGGTGGCCCATCCGCAATATTTCCGTGGCGCGCCGCAGATTCAGCGCATCTCCTACCGCTTCATCCCCTCCGACGCCTCGCGCGATCTGGCCTTCCAAAACCGCGAACTGGACATCAATTACGGCCGCGCCGACCAGACCTGGGTAAACCGCACCCGCGCCCTGCCCGGTGTCACGGTGGATGTCTTCGAACCGGGTGAACTCACCATCCTCAACCTCGACACCACCCGCCCGCCCTTCAATGATATCCGCATCCGTCAGGCGCTGGCCCATGCGGTGAACCGCGCCGAGATGGTGCGCTGGCGCGGGCCCGATGTCTCGCGTGAGGGCCAATCCCTCGTCCCGCGCGGTTATCTTGGCTTCACCGCCGATAATGGGTTGCTGCCCTTCGACCTCGCCCGGGCCCGCGCCCTCTTGACCGAGGCGGGGCATCCCAATGGCATCACCATCCGCGTCGTCCACACCCAATTGCCGGAAATGCTGAGCGGCATGCAGGTGATTCAGCAGCAACTGCGCCGCGCCGGCATCACGCTCGACCTGCAGGTGGTGGAACACGCCACCTTCCACCAGCAAATCCGCCAAAACCTCTCGCCGCTGGTCTATTACGCGTCGGCGCGCTTCCCGGTGGCTGACATCTACCTCTCGCAATTCTTCCATGGCCGCGCCCGGGTGGGCACGCCCACCGCAGTGACCAATTTCTCCCATTGCGACATGGCCGATGCGCAGATCGACGCCGCCCGGGTTTCCACCAACCCCGCCGAACAGCTTCGCCTCTGGGCCGAGGCGCAGAATCTGCTGGTGCGCGCGGTCTGCGGTGTGCCGGTGATGGAGACGCTGCTGGTCTTCGCCCGGCGCAACAATGTCGATTACGGCTATCCGCTGACCGGCAGCATGAGCCTGGGGCCGCTGATCACTGAGGCGACCCGCATCACCCCATGATAGGTTTCGTGGCGCGCCGGCTGCTGACCTCCATCCCCACGCTGCTGGCGGTGCTCACGCTCGTCTTCATCATCGTGCGCATCGTCCCAGGCGACCCGGCGATGGTCATCCTGGGCGATCAGGCCACGCCCGAGGCTGCGGCCGCGCTGCGGGCCAGGCTGGGGCTGGATGCGCCCATCTGGCTGCAATATGGCCGCTTCATCGCCGCCGCTCTCACCGGCAATTTCGGCGCCTCCATGGTCACCAGCCGGCCGATCATCGATGAGGTGGCCGCGGTGCTGCCCCATACGATCGATCTCACCCTGGCGGCGATGGTGGTGGGTGTGGTGGTGGGGGTGCCGGTGGGCATCTGGGCGGCGCTGCACCGCAATGGCGCCATTGATGTGGCGGCGCGGCTGCTCTCGCTGGTGGGGCTCTCCTTCCCGGTCTTCGTCTCGGGGATTTTTCTGCTGCTGGCCTTCGCGCTGCATTGGCGCATCTTTCCGGTGATCGGCGCGGCGGAACTCAATGATATTCCTGACCGGCTCTACAAGCTGGTGCTGCCCGCCATCACGCTGGGCCTGGTGATGGCGGCCTATATCACCCGCGTCACCCGCTCGGCCATGCTGGCCTGCCTTTCGGAGGATTACATCCGCACCGCGCGCGCCAAGGGCGTGCCCTGGCGCCGGGTGGTGTGGGTGCATGGGCTGCGCAATGCCTCGCTGCCCATCGTCACCGTGGTGGGGCTTTATGTCGGCATCCTGATCGGCAATTCGGTGCTGACCGAAATCGTCTTCAACCGGCCGGGGCTGGGCAAGGTGATTGTGGGCGCGTTGAACCAGCGCGACTACACCATGCTGCAGGGGCTGATGGTGATCTATTGCTTCATCATCGTGGTGGTGAACCTGATCACTGATCTGCTCTATGGCGTGCTCGACCCCCGGGTGCAGCAGGCATGAGCCCGCTGCGCCGCGCCATCAAACGCGCCACCTCCAACCCCACCACCACGGCTGGCGCCATTATCACCCTCGCCATTGTCGCGGCCGCTTTGCTCGCACCCCTCCTCGCGCCCTATGACCCGACCGAGCAGGACATCATCGCCCGCCTGCAAGGCCCTTCGGCCGAATTCCTCCTGGGCACCGACCAATTCGGCCGCGACATCCTCTCG
>Ga0214917_10002211_pt1 | contig 24040 bp, 18 predicted proteins | sample LL_1208_BB_MetaG_FD_177983 | JGI IMG/M metagenome (GOLD analysis project Ga0214917, IMG submission 177983) | Freshwater microbial communities from Lake Lanier, Atlanta, Georgia, United States - LL_1208_BB | ecosystem: Environmental > Aquatic > Freshwater > Lake | place: USA: Georgia | collected...
GAATGCTGCCTCTGCCTTACTCAAGGGGTCGATTAAGGCGACGCTGGTTGATACCTATGGGACCGGCTCACCCGAGCTGACAGCCTGGGCGTTGCAAGCCTCAGTCAAGGACCTGAGCCTAGCTGGCCTGAACCTCAACGGCTCACTCAAGCTGAGCTACAGCGAAATTGATCAAGGGGCACTCAAGCGTGTTCCTTACTACCAAGTTGAGGCCGACTTTAACAACCTGGTGCTCAGTCTGCCTGGTGGTCGGAACCTGACCCTTGATGGCGGCCAACTGGACGTCGCCTTCTTCGCTCCCAGTCAAAGCGGGGGAGGTAGCTCTGCGTTGGCAGCACCTGATCGACTCAAGATCGAAGCAAAAGTCAATCAGTTCGCAATCACTGATCAATTGACTCTCAGTGGAGCGATCAGCCTTGCTTACGCCAAAGATGTTTATCACATCAATGGCAGTGTCAATGGCTTATCACTGCCAACTGGCCAAAGCGGCCAGACCTTTGGCGGCAGCATTAATGATCTGACAATCACAAGCAACGGCGAAGTGCTTGCCTGGAAAGCCAATGCCTTCTTGGAAGATGTTGTTCTTTTTGGCAAGACAACAATCAGCGGCCAAGCCGAAATCGCCTACACTAAATACAACTCAAACGAACAATATACAGTTAGCGCAATTGTTGATTCATTCAGTTTTGCAGTCTCAGGGCTCGATGTTAATGTTGAGCTTAGCGGGTCGATCAGCCTCACCATTCTCAATGGCAAACTAGAACGTTGGTTTATTGCAGCCAAACTCGAAGGACTCAAAGTTCTTGAATTTGACCTAGCTGGCGATCTAAATATCAGCTACGACGTACGTGACAAGCTCTATTTCAACCAGGAAACACTGCGACTCGCCCGCGCATCAGTTTCTGCCGATGTATTCGGTGGCCTTGTCAGTGCTGATGTTGAAGTGACGAACCTGCTAATCGTCAACCGAGATCCCTGGACGCCGATCAGTTGGAATGCAAAAGCAGAAATTTCACTGGGTGAAAAAGGAGATTCATCGCTTCCTTTTGCACTGTCTGGCAATCTTTCAATTGGCTATCAACATCAAAACAGCAAGTACAACAACCTCAGCACCTACACACTCGCGGGCGAGCTTGAAGGCTTCCACTTTAATGGCTCATTCTTAAGTGCAGGATCAGTCGATCTCGACCTCGACTCTCTTGTACTAGCTGAAGGCCAGATCCGTGCCATGGAACTGGGTGGAAGCATTGAGAATTTAAAAGTTAGCGATTTGTTTGATCTCAGCGGCAATCTTAAGCTGAAGTATTTTAGCGAAACAAATCAGAGCAACAATAGCACTCTTAGCATTGAGGGAGACGTCACTGCTCTCAAATTTGGCAACGGTGGTCGCTTTGACCTCTATAAATTGCTGGGGATCAAAACAGCTGGGATTAAGTCGACAATCAAGAACGGTAGCGATATTGAATTCACGGCAGATGTGAGCCTACAACCCGACTTCAAGTTCAATGTCGCAGGACTCTCATTTGGCTTTGAAAAGGCGAATGGCACTATCCGCTACATGTCCAGTTCAAATGAGCTGGTACTTGATGTCAGTGGCAGGCTCAACATTGGAGGTGCCAATCCATTCCCCGTTGAGGGCAGCTTCTCAACCAGCGTTGATCTGGATGACGGCTCATTTGCATTGCGCAATGCCTCACTCTTGCTGACTCCCGACAATCAGTCAGTTGACTTTGGCCTGGTGCGCCTGAATCCAGGTACCCAACTGAATTTCAGCAACAATATCTTTAGTGTCGATGCCAATCTCTCCGTCAATAGTGGCCTACTTAACGTGGCCGCAGCTCCTGTTTACAACTTTATCAACACCATCTCTCCAGCCGTCAAACCCGTTGTCAACACATTGAGCGCAAAAATTCCGCTCGACGACTTCAAGACTAATGCTGTAGATATAACGATACCAGCCATCAAGATTCCCGAAGTATTCATCTCTGGCTACAAGAAATTCTTTGGCGTCAACGTACCGCAGTTCTCAACAAGGCTCAAAACAATCATTCCAGAGCAAAGAACAGAAATCCTGCCGAGGATGAATCTCGGCCAGCTTGCAACGTCTTATTTTGAGGACTATTACGGCAATCCCTACAAAGGCAACAGCAGCCTTGAAACAATTGAAATCATTGACAAAGTAGGCTCTGAAATCTTTAAAGTCAATCAGTTGCTAGCACGCTTCGGCGTAAGTGGCGGATTTGAACCCTATCTGGCGCTCTATGGCAAAGCAGCATTGGCGATGCCTTATCCAGCACTGTCACCCTTTGTCAAATCAGTTGAATCGCTGCTGAAACTCGCCGAGTCAGGAGGCAAAGGCAGCACTAACAACTGGGCTGATCTACCCACGTTGAAGCTGATCTACGACGTCACCAAAAATAAATTCGACTTCAAGGCAGCAGGGGGTAACTCGGCACTCAAGCCACTGATTGATTCCTTGGGTGGCTTTGGTGAACTTTACACGTTGGTTAACAACAACCCTAATGTTGCGCCCAACATGCCGAAGCCAGTTGCCTCTGGCTTAAGCGGCTTCGTCGATCGATCAAGCCTGTCAGTCCCAATCCTCGACAACCCCGCCAAGGCACTATTTGACTTCATTCTCGACAAGAATATTGATCTTTTTGAATACAACATCGATATGGCGGCTGGCCTGCAAACCAGAGCCGAAATCTCAATCCCACCAGAAGCAACAACTGCTGTTATTGGTATTCCGCTGCCCATTACCATTGGCGGCAACTTTGGTGTGACTGCAGGCATTGACGCCACCCTAGGCTTCAGTGCACCAACCAAAGGCATCAAGGCGATCGCCAATGAAGTTGGCAAGGCGCTGAGTGGTGGTGGGATCAATCTGCAGCAGATGGTGAAGCTGCTGTTCAATGCCAGCACAGAGGCCAACAGCGGCGCCTATCTGAAGCTGGCAGATGAATTGGTCAGCCTTGATGCCAGCTTCAGCGCAGATCTAGGCCTTGATTATCGGGTCGCTGGCATTCGCGGTCAGGTGGGCTTCGGCACCAGCTTGTTCGGTGGACTCAGCCTCAATGGCAGCAAACAGGATTACGAGCGACTCTATCTCAACAACCTGTTGCGTTCAGTCTTTGAGCCTGATTTTGGGGTGGGACGCACAGCGGCTGATCTCAATCTGGGCCTCAAGCTCGGCAACACGCGGGTTTGGACTGATCTTCAGTTCAAGGCGGTGACCAACTGGATGTCCCTGCTGCGGCTGGAATTACCCATCCCCATGCCCAAGTCGGGACTGAAGTTCAAGCTGGGTACAATTTATACAGGGCCGACCTTTGGCACCAACGAAGTCTTCTTTGACCAGAATCTCGACTTTAAGCTCAACAATAATGAGGCTCACGTATTCAGCGAATTCCGCAATGGATCAGCAGATCAAGACGCGCTCTTTGGCCGCATCAGTACCCAACTGCTGGAGAACGATCTCAGTGGCCTGCTGATTGTTGAACCCTCGGCAGATGCCCGCGACGTGATGACCGGCCTGAGCCGGGACTTGGCCTTGTTTGATGTGATCACGCCCTCGGATCGCGTCCCTGATGCGCTCAGCATCATCAGCTCATTGCAAGCCTTGCCCCTGCTGCTCCAGCACCACTTCAATCCCACGCCTAAACCCCAACAGGTTGCTCTCAACGAGAATTATCTCAACGGCATTGCAGGATTTGATGAACTCTCAATCGGCGCTGCCAGCAGCTACATCGGGCTCGAGGACCCCGATCCTGAGGTCCGCAGCCTGGCACTCAAGCAGCTGCAGATGGAGTACCAGCTGCAGGCCCTGCTGTTGGCCACAGCTGACGCACTTCGGAGCTTTGGCATCCAGAAACTCAACCTGGCGAGCTCCTACCCGACACTGCCCCAGAGCGAAGGTTTGAACGCCTACCTACCTTTGGCGCTCTATGCCCAGCAGCAACAGTCCCTGCAGCAAAGCAATAACCGTGTTCCCTTCCTTGATCTCGGCAATGCTGCATCCCTCAAGCAATACTTCACATTCCTGGCAGGCCTGATCAGCAGCAGCGATTCCACCCTTGCCGACCAGAGCGAGACCGTCAGCGCAGCCATGGACCTGTTGGCTGACCTGGTGGCCAACCTCAATCGTCAGATCGTGACCGTGTCCTCGGCCACGGCCGAGCTGACCGGCCTATCCCACGGCCCGGCCTTGGCCCTGGTGGGGCTCAAACTGATCATGCAAGGCGGCAGCTTCGCTGATCTGCTGGAGAGCCTGCAACGGGACGCAGTCGATGCCGCTGCGCTCACAGCCCTCTTTGATCGATTGCTGCAGACTCCCCGCTCGGCTCAGAACGGGCTGAGCTTTGCCGACGCGGGCTGGATCACCAAGGCCCAGGGTGACACCACCACCTACAGCGTTGCCCTGAACCATCCGGCCAGCGACCTGGGCGCCAGCCTGAGTCTGATGGTCAGCAGCCAGCTGACCTACGGCAGCGACTTCACCATCAACGGGCTCACCAACCTGCCCGGAGCGTTGGAGATCCTTTCGGGCGAGCAGAAGCTTCAACTCAGCATCGAGCGTCTGAGCGAAAAAGCCAAAACTGCAGGGGCCGGCGACATCAGCCTGATCCTGCTGCAGGGCCACAGTGGCATTCAGATCAACCCGGCCGCCAACACGCTGACGGTTGCAGCCAACGGCAGCGCCACAGTGGCAGCCACCGAACTGAGCGCGGCCGCGCTCGCACGGCTGGCTGGGGTGGTCCTGATCCAGGCCGATGCCGACGGGGTCTTTGCGGTGCATGCCGACAACAGCGGCCTCCAGCAACTGCTGCTGGGCTTTAATCCCCAACAGGGTCATCGCCTCACCTGGACGGGCAGCGGGGCTGTACCGGCACTGCAGCTGGTGAACGGCACCCTGTACGCCGGATCCCAGGCGATCGCCCAGGTCCTGAGTCCGAAACCCGGGGGCCAAGGCTGGCAACCGTTGTCCTACGTGCCGACGTCAGTTCTGCTGGGCACCAGCAGCGTTCAGAGCACGCCGACTGCCCTGCTGACGATCAGCGAAGACACCCCGCTACAGGCCAGGTTCAACACCCTGCTCGGTGTGAGCGACCCCTTCACCGTGCTGGCCGTGACCGGTGACGGCAACCTGCAATTGAACCGCGATGGCAACAGATCCGACAACACGCTGAGCATCACCCCCTCAGCTGACTTCAACGGCACCACCGAAGTGCTGATCACTATCGACCAAGCGAGCACGCAACGCACACTGCGGCTGCCCGTCAACGTCACCGCGGTGGCCGATGCTCCTCGCCAGATCAAGCCGCTCGAGCTGAGCACTGACGAAGACACCCCGCTGACGATTGACCTGGCCACGCTGACATCAGCGTTTCTTGATCGCGATCGGTTTGAGCTGGTCAAGTTCGTCAGCCTGCGTCAGGCCAAGACACAGGATGCAGGGAGGATCACGATTGATGTCGACGCCGACGGCCAGCGGCTCACCCTCACGCCGGCTGCTGACGTCAATGGTGAGGTGCCACTGGTGCTCACCGTTGAGGCCGCATCGGGGACCTACAGCTTTGAACTGAAGCTGGGGGTGAACCCCGTGGATGATCAACCCACCGGCAACACCAAGCCGGTGTTGATCAGCAACACCTCAGCCATGGCACTGACGGCGGCGGCATTCAACCCCGTCGACCGGGACGGCCCGTCCTTTGACCCCAGCCGTGACGGCATCCGCATCCTGACTTCTCCCTTTGCCGGCACCCTGCTCTGGAAGCCAACCCGCGAGACGCCAGCCAGCGAGGCCAAGCCACTGAACCTGATGGCCCAGCGCCTGATCACCCTCGATCAACTCAATGCGGGCCTGCTGCTGTATCGCCCTGACGGCACCACCGTTGACGGGGCGCTGGTCACCGACCATCTGCAGTACGCCATTGTTCAGACCACGGATCAAAACACGCTGATCAGCGACCCCCAGGTGCTGGTGCTTGCCGATCAGAGCAAGCAGGATTTTCAACAACCCGCCGAGCAGAACATCGCCCTCAGCGAAGGATCCGGCAACCAGCCTCAACCGCCAACAATCAGCGACTTCAAGGTTGTTGAAACAGAAGGCCAGCTCATCTTCAACATGAGCTTTGACCAGCCCTTGACGCCTGAAGGGGGCGCCCTGCGGCTGATTGTGTCCAATGATCCCAGCGACTGGAGCAGTGGTGAGCTGGTGGCGAGCCTGTCACTGGGTGATCCAGGGGTTGTCCTGGCGGGGGATCGAAAATCGCTGGCACTCACCCTGACAACCAGCGGCAACCATCTGCTGCAGGGACGGGAGGGCTACCTGGTGGTCGACCTGGTCTCCCAGGGCGATGCGCTGAAGAACGCTGCTGGCTTGTCGCTGGTGGGCAATCCATCCTTCTACACATCAAGGATTGACTTCAAAGGACCGCAACTTCTCGGCCACTCCTTCATCACCAGTGGCAGCTCGGTGTTGCTTCAACTCAATTTCTCCGAAGCGGTCACCATTGCTGCCGGTACAACCGTCAAACTGTCCAGCATCCATGCGATCACGGGTGAACGGAAGGAGCTTGCGGTCTTGCCGGTACGAGACACCGCGGGCCCTGAGCTGTTGGTCGATCTTTCATCCCTGGTCGCCAACCTGACGTTGTTACCTGGTTCGTTCTATGAGGTGACGCTGGATGAACAAGCAGGCCTGATCGACCTCGGACCTGGCAACAAAGCGGCTGGAGCAATCAGCCAACGCTTTGAATTGCCATTCCCTAGCTCATCCCTGTACAAAGAAGCCCGCGAAAACGCTCTGACGCTTCCAGCAACCGATCTACACCTCGGTTTCGGCCTGCAGAATCAGAAGGGCGAATTGCTGCCTACAGAATTACTGAGTTTTGGCAAGATTGATTCCGCGCTAGCCAACAAACCAGCAACACTTGCACGCCACGAAAATCAGCTAATCAGCAACCAACCCTACCTGCTGTCTTTGCAGCTGTTTGACAACGCGAACAGCCCATCAGCAACACAAAAGGCGGCCATCGATTGGTCGAAAATCACTGGCGCCGAAGTCATTCTTCGCTACAACCGTTCCGAATTCTGGATCGACCCAATCAACCAGCCAATGGGTCAACATCTGCTGGAACTGTCCACTATCGCCAGCAATCCAACAACCAATCTCGTTGATCTCAAGCTTCGCTTTGGCCCTGGCGCTACTGGCTGGGATGCGATCAACGGCGGCATATCCCTTGGCCAACTGCAGATCACGCCCATCCCCAATGGATCTGCAGCTGATCTGGCCGACAGCTATCCGTCACTGCTTGTCCAAAACATCAGTCTCGATCAAGCGAACACCAGCCAGAACTCCATCACCATCAGCCTGCCCCAGCTGGTGATCGACAAAAACAACACCTTTGATCAACAAGCAAGCGATGCTCCGCTTCTGCTCAGCTCCGAATGGGCCAGGCTCGCCGAGGGGCAATCTGAACTAACTGGACTGCTGGAAGCGAGAAGCAAGAACGGCCTTTCCATCGAAGAAGGTCTATCCATTTCGACCCAACCGAGATTTGGCAAGGCCAGCCTCGACGCCGTCAATCAGCAGTGGCGATACACACGCGATCCAGGCAACACAGGGATGGATGAATTCACCATCAGCGCTGTCGACGAAGAAGGCGCAGTGAGCCAAAAGACAATCCGAATTTTTGACTCTAGCGACCTTAACAATGACGGCGCCGTTGACGGCTTTGAAGCAGGCAAAGACATCAACAACGATGGCATCGACGACTCACTACAACGTTTTGTCGCAGCCTTCCAGACGTCGACAGGCTCACCCGGAGCAATTTCAATCAATCAGAATGAAAATCTGATCAACGACTCCAAAACTGGAACCAACTTGGCTCAGAAGGTCAGCCTTCTGTTCAAGGGCATCAAGGGGAAGGCCGAGTCGCTCGCGGGCGAAGTCACAACCAAACTGAAGAGCAGTATCACGATCCTTGCAACAGGTAGCAAGACACAAGCTCCCGACAATCTTGTGCTGGCCACATCAGACCAGCCGAGCTTCGCGATTGTGCCCGAGGTCAACGCCGTCAACTGGATTGACCTGGCCACCGAAAATCAGATCAGGGAAGCCTATACAAATCGCTTCAGCAATACCATTCAAACTGTCGATCTCTATTTTGGCGAAGGCGCCCAGAACTGGAATGCGCTGTTCAAGCCCGATGGCAAAGGCGGCTATTTCCTGTTCAATTACAACCCTCAGACTGGCCTCGGTGGCGTTCTGGTTGATCGCGACAACAACGGCAAAGTTGACGGCGCACGCCTCTACCTCAAAGATGGCGAACTGGGCGATTTCGATCGCAGCCGCAATGGTGTCATTGATGACCCGATCGGCTTGGCTTCTCTTGCCATCAATCCAACAGTCCAGATCAGCGCTGATGGACTCGGACTGGTGGTGGACGGTGTTGCCGGCAGCGGCATCTGGCTCACGTTTGAGGTCCAGTCGTCCCAGGCCTCCTGGCAGAACAGCATTGAACTGATCACCCGCAATGGCATTCAGCTTGGCTCGATTGGAGCGACCCTTGAATCGACCAACATGGGCCGCAAATCGGTCTATGTGGCAGCCGGCCAGGAACTGCGGTTCGCCCAGAGCAGCGGCAACAATCCGACCAACAGTGCACCCAACATCCAACTCAGCAACAGCAGCACCAACGGGTTCCGGCTGCGCCTAGAAGACGGCGGCGGCAATGACGCCGATTTCAATGATCTTGATGTGGCCATCAGCCCAACACTGACAGCCCCCGACACCAGCGTCATCGGCATGGGCCGACTGCAACGAACCGGCTCTGATGCCCTGATTGACCTGACCGGTCTTCCCTCGACTGGCAGCCGCATCAATCTTTCCATCAGCACCAATTCGGGGTTCATCAATCAGTTCGGCCTGGTGAAGGTTGATGGCGACCCCCTCACGGGCTATTCAGTGGCTGGTGTGCGGGCAGAGAATAGCGAGGCCTTCCGCAAGGTCGTTCGCGACAACCTGATCAACCCCTGGGGAAGCTCCATCAACATCGGTGGCACCACTGAACGAACTATTACCTGGGACGTCAGTGGCAACGATGTCGGCATTTATGCCCCAGTGATCATCACACCCATGCAGGAGCTCTTCACCTTCGGAGCCACAGCCTCCGATGGCAACAAGCATCTAAAGGTGATTGGCGAAAACAAGTTTGGGTTTGAAGACCTCATTGCCTCTGCTCCAAGTGACTGGGATTACAACGACTTAGCCGTGCATGTCTCTTACTCCTGACTCTTTTCTGCAGCTGTCCGGCCGGGGCACGCCGCGCACCCTGCGCTGCCGGGTGCTGCAGTCGCCCCTGGCGGGGGTGAGCGATTGCATCTTTCGGGGCCTGGTGCGGCGCTGGGCCCCCGATGCGCTGCTGTTCACCGAGATGGTGAACGCCACCAGCCTGGAGCTGGGCTTCGGGCTGCAGAAGGTGGAGGAGCTCGCCAGAGAAGCCGGTCCGATCGGCGTGCAGCTGTTTGACCACCGGCCCGCCGCCATGGCCGAAGCCGCCCGGCGCGCCGAGGCAGCCGGCGCCTTCCTGATCGACATCAACATGGGCTGCCCGGTGAAGAAGATCGCCAAAAAAGGCGGTGGCAGCGGTCTGATCCGCGACCCCGAGCTGGCGGCCCGCATCGTGGACACCGTGGCCGCGGCCGTGACCATTCCGGTGACCGTGAAGACGCGGCTGGGCTGGTGCGGCGAGACAGGCGACGGCGACACCGCCGAGCGGGCCGTGACCTGGTGCCAGCAACTCCAGGCCGCCGGCGCCCAGCTGCTCACCCTGCACGGCCGCAGCCGCGCACAGGGCTTCAAGGGCCGCGCCGACTGGGGTGCCATCGCGGCGGTGAAGCGGGCCCTCACCATCCCCGTGATCGCCAACGGCGATGTGAACAGCCCCGCCGATGCCCTGCGCTGCCTGGCGATCACCGGCGCCGACGGGGTGATGGTGGGGCGGGGCACCATGGGCGCCCCCTGGCTGGTGGGCCAACTCGATGCGGCCCTGGCCGGCCGGCCGCTTCCACCCACCCCCGGCGCGGCCGAGAAGCTGGCGCTGGCCGCCGAGCAGCTGCAGGCCCTGGTGGCGGCCAAAGGCGACCACGGCCTGCTGATTGCCCGCAAGCACATGGGCTGGACCTGCACCGGTTTCGCCGGCGCTCCGCAGCTGCGCCATGCCCTCATGCGGGCCCCCACCCCCGCCGCCGGCCTGGAGCTGCTGCGGCGGGCGCAAGCGGAGCTCAGGAGCTAGCCGCCGAATCCCAGCTGCCAGAGATCGCGGCTGCCGGTGATGGCCTGCACCGCCAGCAGCACCGCCATCAGGAAGGCCGATCCCACATGCAGGCGCCGCAGGCGCAGGGAGCCCGCGATCTCGGGCTTGGCCGCCATGCTGAACAGCAGCAGGCCGCACAGCAGCCAGCCACTCCAGAAGTGGGAGGCCCAGAAGCCGCCGCCCAGGGGGTTGTCGCTCAGGCGCCACACCTCCGGCTGCAGCCCCAGGGCCAACAGCGCCAGCCAGCACAGCAGGGCGTAGACCGCCCGCAGAGCGGGTTGCTTGACCCGCCAGAGGGCCAGGCAACTGCCCAGGCCGCCCGCCACCACCGCCAGCAGGGGCAGCAGGCGCGCCAGGGGCAGGGCCGCCACGCCATAGCTCCACACCAGGGCGATCAGCACCGCCACCACCGTGCCGGTGGTCACCCAGCGGCCGTGGTCGCCATGCTCCACCGGCACCAGAGCGGGCTGCTGGGTGATGCCCAGCCGCTGCTCCCGCACCAGGATCCCCAGCCGGATCGTGGCCCCCACCACCGGGTACACGAACAGGATCATCAGCACCGGGTGCAGCAGAGCGAACCAGTGGGCAACGGTCATGGCAAGCAGCTCAGGGCAGGACGTCCGGCCAGACCTGCCGAATCAACAACAGAGAAAAGTAGGGCTGCTCCTGGCCGGGCACCGCGTGGGCCGGCGCCAGCAGCTGATCGGGCCAGCCCACCCGCTGGGCGAACAGGGCGCTCCGCAGCAGGCCCCGCTGCTCCAGCAGCGGCCGCACCCAGCGCCAGCGCTGCCCCAGCTTGAGCAGGGCCAGCACAGTGCCGCTGGCCGCAGCCTGCGCCAGCAGGGCCTCCAGCTCAGCGGCGGTTTCCGGGGTGGGGCGGATCAGCAGGGCGTCCTGCTGCAGGGCCAGGGGCCAGCGGGCAGCGGCGGCGGCGGCGGCCACGGCGGTGATGCCCGGAATCACCGCCACCGGACAGGTGGGGTGACGCTCCGCCAGGGCCAGCAGGGCATAGGAGGCACTGGCATAGAGGGAGGCATCGCCCTCGCACAGCAGCACCACCCCATGGCCGGCGGCCACCTCGGCCGCCAGGGCATCGGCAGCGGCGTGCCAGGCGTTCCGGCGCGGTTCGGCTTCAGCCACCATCGGGAACAACAGCGGCAGCCGGCGCTGCTCCGGGCGGATCCAGGGGGCGGCGATCCGGGCCGCCATGCCCTCGGCCTCCGCCCTGGCCACCGGGTAGGCCACCACATCCGCCGCTGCGATCGCCCGCACCGCCGCCACGGTGAGCAGCTCCGGATCACCGGGCCCCACCCCCACCAGGGTGAGGCCGGCCCTGGCGGCAGCAGCAGCAGCGCCGGGGGGATACGGGCTGGCGTTGGCGATCACACACGGCACGCTGAGGGGCCCTTTCTAGGCTGGAACCCTTGGGCGCCATGGGCCGGGATCGAGATGAGCGAGCTGCGGATCTTTTCAGCCCCTGCCGGCAGCGGCGCGCCCCAGCCCAGCCTCTCCAGCAGCGACCCCGCCCTGATCGGCGAGGCCCTGGCAGCCCGCGGCATCGGCTTTGAGCGCTGGCCAGCCCGCCAGGCACTGGCGGCTGATGCCCAGCCGGCCGAGATCCTGGCGGCCTACGGCCCGGAGATCGAGCGGGTGCAGGCCAGCGGCAGCTATCCCACGGTGGATGCCATCCGCATGACTCCCGACCACCCGGATCGGCAGGCCCTGCGCCAGAAGTTCCTGGCCGAACACACCCACAGCGAGGACGAAGTGCGCTTCTTCGTGGAGGGCCGCGGCCTGTTCTGCCTCCACATCGGCGAGGAGGTGCTGCAGGTGCTGTGCGAAACCGGCGACTTCCTGCGGGTGCCCGCCGGCACCAAACACTGGTTCGACATGGGCAGCACCCCGCAGTTCACGGCGATCCGCTTCTTCGACAACCCGGATGGCTGGGTGGCCCAGTTCAGCGGCGATGCGATCGCCGAGCGGTTCCCGCTGCTGGATTGAGGGGGCGCGGCAGCGGATCCCCCACTGGGCGTCACTCCGCAGCAGTTGCGGCGCTTGATTGCAGCACAGCTCGCCACCGCCTGGGCAAAAACTCAGCAGATCAGCCAGCGGCAAGACGTGACCGCGAGACGCTGGCAACACTGAGGCCGCCCGCTCTTTTGCAAGCGTGTCTTTTTCAGTTCGGCGCCATCAGCGCGCATTCCACGCAGGCCTGCTCTCCCTGGTTCTGGCCCCCAATGCCATGCTGGCCGCCACCATCGGCGCCACCCATAGCGTGGATTTTTCCCCCACCTTGGTGAGCAATTTCTGTGACATCACCTCTACAGCGGGCTCCCTGGCCGTGGAGAAGAAACGGGGGCTGATCACCTCTGATGCCAGCCTGTCCAACAACTTCAGCGGCACCCCCTCAGCGGGCACCCTGTCGGTGGCGAGCAACCTCACCTCAACCGGCACCGTGATCGTGGACCCCCCCAAACTCTCGGGAGGCACCACGGCATCGACCAGCGAGCTCAAGCTGGGCAATGGGGCCTACACGAACACCCCGCAGAGCATGAACCTGGGCACCGATGGCAATCTTGCCAGCACCAACCTGCACGTGCGCTTCACCACCACAGCCAACAGCAACAAGTTCGCCAACGGCACCTACAGCGCTGTGGCCACCGTGACCTGCACCGATGACGCCACCCGATAGGCCTTTTGCCATCGGGGCCAGCATCGCCTTGTTGGCCCTGGAGTTGCTGGCCAGCAGCAACTCCAGGGCCCTTGGCCTCTCCCCGATGCGTCTGGAAACACGCCGGGGCCTGCTGCAGGTGAGCAACACCAGCGACCGCATGATGCGAGTGGAGCTGCAGGTGTTCCCCCAACGCCAGGTGCAGGGCCGCAACACCGCAGCCCTCGATGCCCTGCCCCCCTCAGAAGCCGAAGCCCTGATCCGTCTGCGCCCCTCGGTGTTCCGCCTCGGGCCAGGGGGAAGCCGCGTGATCCCCTACAGCGTGGGGCTTGCCAATCAACCGTTTTATGTATGCGGAACCTCGCAGCAAGACCTGCTTCAAGTGCGAATCTGTTCGCGCTGGTTGCCTTCTCCATCCTCAACGCCCCCCAAGCAGCCTTAGCTCAGATCTACCTGGCACCAAACCAGCAGTTCCCGCAAGGATCGCGCGTTTCGATCGACATGGGCACTGTTCGCTGCAACAGTGACGGGGGAGCCCTGCCCAACCTGAGCATTTCAGCCGGTGCCTATCCCGACCAGTGGGGCAACACCATCAGCGTTGCCCAAGCCAACAGCAACTCCTCAATTGGCAATCAGAGTTCGCTACTGGCCATGGTGAGCCTGAACATTCCCCTGGCCCGAAGCCATGCCAACTTCAGCTGCCAACCCCTGCTCAAGGACGCGATCATCCGCACCCGCATGGAGAACCTGCGGCAACTGGTGGATGAGGAGGTGATCAGTGAATCGCAATACAAACAGGCGCTGCTGGGGCTCTACGGGCCCCTGAGCAACCGCGAGCTGGCGCTGCCGGCACCACCGAGCAGCGGCGCCAGCATCACCCTCAAGTAGGCCCAGCAGGCCGATCCCGCCCTCAACTGTGGAAGCGGGCCTCGGGCCACAGGTTGGCCAGGATTTCCGCCTCCATCGCCGCCAGCGCCTCCAGCCTTGCCACCGTGGCCTCCCGGCCGAAGCGCTCCTCGCACAGCACCCAGTAGAGGCCGAAATGGCGCGCCTCGCTGGCCAGCAGCTCGCCGTAGAGGGCCCGCAGTTCCGGATCGGGGCTGTGGGTGGCCAGCAGCGCCATGCGCTCATGGCTGCGGGCCTCGATCAGTCCGGCCACCAGAAAGGAATCCAGCATGCGCTTGGGCTCCCCTCGACGCACCTGGGCCGTGAGTGCCGCGCCATAGGGAGGCGCCGCCAGGGGCCGCAGGGCCACCCCGCGCCGCTGCAGCAGCTGCAGCACCTGCTCGAAATGCTCCAGCTCCTCCCGAGCCAGCGGGCTCAGCACCGCCCCCAACCCCTCATCGGAGGGGTAGCGGAACATCAGCTGCAAGGCCACGCCGGCCGCCTTGCGCTCGCAGTGGGCGTGATCGATCAGCACCAGCTCGGGATGGGCGATGGCCTGCTCCAGCCAGGCGGCACCGCTGGGGGCCGCCAGCCACTTCACCCGGGCCGTGGGGTTCTCCAGCAGGGCGGTCATGCCGCTGCCCCCTGCCGCAACCGCATCACCAGACCCTGCAGGGCCAGGCCATAGCTGGCGGCCCCGAAGCCGCAGATCACCCCCAGGGCCTTGTCGGCCAGATGGGAGTGATGGCGGAAGGGTTCGCGGGCATGCACGTTGCTCAGATGCAGCTCCACGAAGGGGATCGCCACCCCCAGCAGCGCATCGCGCAGGGCGATCGAGGTGTGGGTGAAGGCGCCGGCGTTGATCAGGATGCCGTCCACGGCAGCGCGGGCGGCGTGGATGCGATCCACCAGGGCCCCTTCATGGTTGCTCTGGAAGCACTCCAGCTCCACACCGAGCCCCGCGGCCTGTCGGCCCAGCTCCGCCTCGATCGCCTCCAGGGTTTCAGCGCCGTAGAGCCCCGGCTCCCGCAACCCCAGCAGGTTGAGGTTCGGCCCGTTCAGCAGCAGCACGCGCATCGCCTCTGCCGTTGATCCGGCCTCCACTGCACCGATCGTAGGGAGCCCGACCAGGGACGCCGAAGCCACGCCAGGCCGGCTGGTAAGTTCTTGGGGTGTGGTTCGGGTCGGTGCCCGAGTGGTTAATGGGGGCGGACTGTAAATCCGCTGGCTCTGCCTACGTTGGTTCAAATCCAACCCGGCCCACCTTCCACATGCCCTTGTAGCTCAGCGGTAGAGCACTCCCTTGGTAAGGGAGAGGTCACGAGTTCAAGTCTCGTCAAGGGCTTTTCATCCCTGGCTCCTCCTGCGGGTAGTGCCACGGTCTTGTCGCAGCCCACGGTCTTGCCGCAACCCACGGCTTTGCTAGGGCCCACGTCAAGGCTGCAGCTGCGCTGAGCCGCGTTCCGCCCATCCCCCCAGCCCGATGCTCACCACCTCGATCCCCGCGATGCGCCAGTCGGTGAGCGACGGCAGCACCCGCCCCCTGGCCTGGCGGATGGAGCAGCTGGAGCGGCTGGAGCAGGTCGTGCGGGCCCGGGCCGATGCGGTGCTGGAGGCCCTCGCCCGGGATCTGGGCAAACCGCCGGTGGAGGCCTACTTCGAGCTGGTGGCCGTGCAGCAGGAACTGCGGCTCACCCGCAGGAACCTGCGCCGCTGGATGGCCCCCCGGCCCGTTGCGGTGCCCCTGAGCCTGCAGCCAGGCCGGGCCGAGGTGATCCCTGAGCCCCTGGGCTGCGTGCTGATCATCGGCCCCTGGAACTACCCGTTCCACCTCACCGTGCAGCCCCTGGTGAGCGCCCTGGCGGCAGGCAACACGGCGGTGCTCAAGCCCTCCGAGCACGCCCCGGCCACCGCGGCGCTGATCGGCGAGCTGATCGCCGCGGCCTTCCCCCCCAGCACGGTGCAGGTGGTGCAGGGTGATGGCCAGGTGGCCGCCGAGCTGCTGCAACAGCGCTTCGATCACATTTTCTTCACCGGCGGCGAACGGGTGGGGCGGCTGGTGATGGCGGCGGCGGCCCAGCAGCTCACCCCGATCACCCTGGAGCTGGGGGGAAAGAGTCCGGCGGTGGTGCTGGCCGATGCCGATCTCGATGTGACGGCGCGGCGGCTGGTGTGGGGCAAGGCCCTCAACGCCGGCCAGACCTGCATCGCCCCCGACTACCTGCTGGTGCAGGACGCCATCCGAGCCGAGCTGCTGGGCCGCATGGGGGAGCGCATCACCGCCTGCTTCGGCGCTGATCCCCTGGCCTCGCCGGATCTGGCCTCGATCGTGAACACCGCGCAATTTCAGCGCCTCTCCGCCCTGCTGGAGGGGGCCCGCCAGCGGGGGCAGATCCTCTGGGGCGGCCAGAGCGATGCCGAGCGCCGGCGCATCGCCCCCACCCTGATCCAGGTGGACAGCCCCCAGGATCCCCTGATGCAGGAGGAGCTGTTCGGCCCGCTGCTGCCGGTGCTCAGCGTGGGGGATCTGGGGCAGGCCATCTCCCTGATCAACCAGCGTCCCAAACCCCTGGCGCTCTATCTGTTCTCCAAACGCGAACAGGCCCGGCAACAGCTGCTGGCGGGCACCAGCTCGGGCGGGGTGTGCTTCAACGACGTGATCATGCACGTGGGGGTGCCGGAGCTGCCCTTCGGCGGCGTGGGCTCCAGCGGCATGGGCAGCTACCACGGCCGCGCGGGCTTCGACACGTTCTCCCACCAGCGCAGCGTGCTGCGGCGCCCCTTCCGGTTCGATGCCCCCTTCCGCTACCCCCCCTATGGCGATCGCCTGCCGCTGATCCGCCGGCTGCTGGGGTGAAGGCAACGGCATTTCTGTGCCTTATGGGGACTGGCGCAGCCCCGGGATCTCCTTAAGGTTCACCCAGTCCACCCCTCACCCTCCATGCGCCGTTTCGGGAGCGCCCCTGTTGCCGCCCTGGCCCTGGCCCTGCTGCTGCCCCTGCCGGGCCTGGCCGGCGAGGTGGTGGTGAAGCCGGGCGAAACCCTCTCGGAACTGGCCGATCGCTACGGCATCTCGGTGCAGCGCCTGATGCAGCTCAACGGCCTCAAGGACGCCAAAGACCTCTGGGCCGGCAGCCGCATCCAGGTGCCCGGTGCCGGCAGCAGCGCCAGCGCCACCACCGGCCGCACCGCCGGCGGGGCAGGCAACTACACGGTGAAGCCGGGCGAAACCCTCTCCGAAATTGCCGATCGCTACGGCATCACGGTGCAGCGCCTGATGCAGCTCAACGGCTTCAAGGATGCCAAGGACCTCTGGGCCGGCAGCCGCATCCAGGTGCCCGGCGCCAGCAAAACAGCCGCACGGCCCAGCGCGCCCCCCCCGCTGAACCGCAATGCCAGGGAGCACAAGGTGCAACCCGGCGAAACCCTCTCCGAGCTTGCCGATCGCTATGGCGTGCCCGTGGAGCGGCTGGTGGCCCTCAACGGCCTCAACAAGCCCGATGAGCTGATGGCCGGCGACACGCTCCAGTTGCGCGGCACCGTGAAACCGGCCGCAAAACCAGCCGCAAAACCGGTGCCCACAGCGGCGGCGAAGCTGTCGGCGGAACCGGCCGCGAAACCCGTGGCCAAACCCGCCCCGAAACCAGCTGTGAACCCCGCCGTGAAACCAGTGCCCACAGCGGCGGCGAAACCGGTCACCACCACTGCGGTAGCCAGCGTCGCCAAACCCGTGGCCAAGCCCGCCAAAGCCACCACGCCCGACTGGCGCAGCTACGGCCCGCTGCAGGTGGACTGGGCCAACTGGCAAGCCATGGGGGGCAGCTATGTGGCCCCCAGCCTCAACAGCGATGGGCAGCCCCTCTACCTGGCTGTGAACTGCGGCGCCCGACGGCTCAATGCCACGGGCCAGTCGGGGGTCTGGAAGAGCTGGGATGCCCCCCGCAGCGACTTCGAGGAGCAGTTGATCAACGACCTCTGCAAGGCCAAGCAGAGCTGAGCCGCCGGAGGAGCTCAGGCCGCCAGCTTCAGGGGCCAGGGCTCCCGCAGGAAACGGCGACCGGCGGGCCTGAGCCAGAGCCTCTGGCTGCCGTCGTCGCTCTCGCTGATCAGCTCCTCCTGCACCAGCCGCCGCGCCAGCCAGCGCCAGCGGTCCACCTCAGCACCGTCCGCGCTGGCCAGGTCGTCGCCAAGGCTGCGCAGATCCACACCACTGCGCTGCTCCAGCAGCGCCAGCACCTGGGCCGCCTGCTGCGACCAGTCCACCAGGGCCGGCTGGCTGGTGCAGCGATCGCAGCGGCCGCACGGGGGCACCAGCTCCCCCACCGCCAGCAGCAGGGCCTGCTCCCGGCATCCCGGCCCCTCGGCCACGGCCTCCATGCGCCGCAGTTGCTGCTGGGCCAGCTCCAGCCGCCAGGGCTCCGGCACGCCCCCATCACCGGCCATCTGCTGCCCCGAGGAACGAATCGCCCAACCCAGGCTGGTGCGGTCGTCGGGGTCGAACAGCACCAGGCAGCGGGCCGGCAAGCCATCGCGGCCCGCCCGGCCCGATTCCTGCAGGTAGCCCTCCGCACTGGCGGGCAGGTCGAGGTGCAGCACCAGCCCCACATCCGGCCGGTCCACGCCCATGCCGAAGGCCACCGTGGCCACCAGCACCGGCGCCGGATGGTCCTGGAAGTGGGTCAGGGCCAGGGAACGGCTCTCGGGATCCATGCCGGCGTGATACGCAATCGCCTCCACCCCCGCCTCGGCCAGCCGCGTGGCCCAGCTCTCCACGGAGCGCCTGGTGCGGGCATAGATCAACACGGCGCCGCGGGCCTGCTCCAAGGCCTCCAGCACATGGGGCAGGGGATCCCGCGGCCGCCGCCGCATGGCGTAGGAGAGGTTGTCGCGGCGGGCCGAACGCACCTGAATCAGGGGCCGGCGCAGCTGCAACAGGCGGATCAGATCGGCCCGCACCCGCGGGGCGGCCGTGGCACTCAGGGCCACCAGCGGCACCCCGGGGCACAGACGCCGCAGCTCGCCAAGACGGCGGTAGTCGGGCCGGAAATCATGGCCCCAGGCGCTGATGCAGTGGGCCTCATCCACCGCCAGCCCCACCAGCTGACCCTGGTCCTGAATCTCCTCCAGCAGCCGGCGGGTGGCCTCCACCTGCAGGCGCTCCGGAGCTAGGTAGAGCAGCCGCAGACGGTTGCTGCGCACCCGCTCCAGCAGCTGGCGGCGGCTGGCGGGATCGAGGCCGCGGTGCAGGCAGGCCGCCGCAATGCCCCGGCGCTGCAGATGCAACACCTGATCTTCCATCAGGGCCACCAGGGGGGAGATCACCAGCACCAGGCCGTCGCGCACCAGGGCCGGCAGCTGGTAGCAGAGTGATTTGCCAGCCCCCGTGGGCAGCACCGCCAGGCAGTCGCGGCCCTCCAGCATCGCCTCCACCACAGGACGCTGGCCCGGCCGGAAACTGGGCCAGCCGAAATGGGTCTGCAGGGCCTGCTCGAGGGGATCGGCCATGGCCGCGACCTTAACCGTCACTCACCGCCACGGGGAGGGCCGGGGCCTCCAGCTGATCCGGCGCCTCCTCCACGATCTGGAGCCGCACCCGCTTGCCGCCGGCCAGCTCGCCGAGCGACACGCGCATGGTGTTGCCGCTGAGGCTCTGCAGCAGGGTGAGCAGCTCCCGCAGGTGGGGCGTGCTGCTGCCGCTCTCCACCCACAGCCGCTCCTGCAGGCCGTTGAGCCGGCGCCAGCTGGTGTGCAGCCGCAACACGGCGCTCTCCAGGGCCTGGGCCTGGCCCACCGCATCGGCCAGCAGCCCCAGGGCATCAAGACGCAGGGCTTCCTGCATGGCCTTGTCCAGATCCAGCTCCCCCTGCTGGAAGGCCCGCACCGCCAGCCCCGCCTCGGCGGCCTTGCTGAGCCAGCGGGCGGTGCTGGTCACGTCCTTCACCCGCTCCAGTTCCGGCTCATCGCGCAGCACCTTGCGCAGATCCTCCTGCTGCTCCTCCGGCAGCTTGGCCAGCTCCTTCACCAGGGGCGCCACCGCCCGCGCCGGCAGCAGGTTCTCCGCGGTGCGCTGGCGGATCTCCTCGGGCAGGAGAGGGCTGGTGGCGGCGGTGAACTCATCGGTGAGCTGGCGCACCTGCTTGCGGGTGATCTGCTGGCCGTCGTTGGCCGCCTCGCCGATCATCAGCTGCACCTCGGGGTCGGCCTGGGCCGTCTCCATGAAGGCCCGCTTGGAGAAGTTGTTCACGCTGCTCTCCTCCAGCACCCCCTCCCCCAGCATCTGATCAGCCGACTCCGCCAGCTGGATCAGGGCGTAGGCGCGGGTCTTGCTGATCTCCTGCTCCCGCAGCCACTGCAGGAAACCACCGCCCCGGCCCTCGCCGCCGCGGCGCTCGCGGTCGCGCACCGCCTTGAGGATGCGGCCGCGCCAGATCTCGGTCTGCAGGTCGAAGCGGTCGCACACCGCCCAGGCCTCCTCGATCCGGGCCAGAAACTCCATCGCGCTGATGGTGTCGCTGTCGGGATCGGGCAACTCGAGGCTGAGGATCGAGGCCTCGGGCATGGGGAGCGGTGAACGGAGAGGTCGATGGTGCCACGTTTCGTGACGGCCGTCCGGCTCCCCCGCCCAGGCCGGGTACATTCCCTTCGACAGCCACACCTCATTCAGCGCAGCGATGGCCATCTCCCGCGGCGACAAGGTGCGCATCAAGCGTCCTGAGTCCTACTGGTTCAACGAAGTCGGCACCGTCGCGTCGGTCGACACCTCCGGCATCCGCTACCCCGTTGTGGTGCGCTTTGAGAAGGTGAACTACAACGGCGTGAGCGGCTCCGAAGGCGGCATCAACACCAACAACTTCGCCGAGAGCGAGCTCGAGAAGGCCTGATCCCCTGACAAGCCCTGACCAGGCTCAGTCCCCACTGACTGGCCAGAGCATTCTCCAGCCTTCCATCACCCCCGGGGCATCACGGACCACCAGCAACAGGCGCTGCTTGTGGCAGGGGCGCTCACCAGCCTCGGCCCAATGGCAGCCCTCAATGGCCTGTTCTTGGGCCTGGCCACCGCCAGCCGCGCGGACTAGCGGGCGGTGCAGGTTCAAAGATGCAGACCGGAGGATTCACCCCAAACACTCTCCCAAATTCTGTACAAGCCGTACAGAATTTGGGAGACGATTCAGGCATCACCTGCAACATCAGCGGTGAAGCAATAGCCGTGAATCAGCGGCGGCCAGCAGCCTCCGGAGCGCTTGTCGACCAACATCCTCAGCGCCCGCGCCACCCCCGCCTGGGCTGCGTGGCAGCCTGGCGCGCGAACGGAGAGCTGGTGGTCCTTGCCTGAACTGCCCGAGGTGGAAACGGTGCGCCGCGGCCTGGAGCGGCAGGTGGTGAACTTCACCATCGAGCGGGTGGAGGTGCTCAGGGAGCGGGCGATCGCCGCACCCCCCTCGACCTCCCTGTTCTGCGCGGCCCTGGAGGGCTGCACGGTGACGCAGTGGCTGCGGCGCGGCAAATACCTGATGGCAGAGCTGCGCGACCACGGTGAAGCAGCCGGCCATTGGGGCGTGCACCTGCGCATGACCGGCCAGTTCCTCTGGATCGACGAGCCACATCCGCCCTGCCCCCACACCCGCGTGCGGATCTGGAACACCGCCGGCCAGGAGCTGCGCTTCGTGGACACCCGCAGCTTCGGAGAGATGTGGTGGGTGCCGCCGGGGGAAGCGCTTGAAACGGTGATGACCGGCCTGCAGAAGCTGGGCCCGGAGCCCTTCGGCGAGGCCTTCACACCCGCCTACCTGGCGCGGAGCCTGGCTGGCTCCCGGCGCCCAATCAAGACGGCCCTCCTGGATCAGTCGCTGGTGGCCGGCGTAGGCAACATCTACGCCGATGAATCGCTGTTCATGGCCGGCATCGCACCGCGCACCCCCGCCGGGCAGGTGGGATCCAGCCGGCTGCAGCAGCTCCATGGGGCCCTGGTGGAGGTGCTGCACACCAGCATCGGCGCCGGTGGCACCACCTTCTCCGACTTCCGCGATCTCACCGGCACCAACGGCAACTACGGCAATGCCGCCTGGGTGTACCGCCGTGGCGGAGAACCCTGCCGCCGCTGCGGCACCCCCATCAGACGCGACAAGCTGGCGGGACGCGGAACCCACTGGTGCCCGCGCTGCCAGAGCTGAGGCCCCCCGGAGCCTCCTGCCCAGCAGGTGCGCCGGCGTGATTCGATGGAACCACACGCGTGCCGGCCTGTGACCGAAGCCCTGGCCCTTGAACTGACGGCTGCCATGGCGGAGATCCATCGCCGCGGCTGGTGCGATGGCACCGGGGGCAACTTCAGCTGCGTGCAGCAGCGCGATCCCCTGCGGCTGTTGATGGCCCCCAGCGGGGTGCACAAGGGACGCGTGGCGCCCGGCGATCTGATCAGCGTGGATGGCAGCGGAAGCGTTGTGGAGGGCAGCGGCAAGGCCAGTGCTGAAACGGCCCTGCACCTGGAGATCGTGGAACGCTGCGGGGCCGGTGCGGTGCTCCACACCCATTCCCAGGCAGGAACGCTGCTCTCCCAATGGGCGATCCAGAGCGATCCGGCCGCTCAGGCCAGCGGGGCTGGAGTTCTGGGGATTGCCAACCTGGAAATGCTGAAGGGGCTGGAGGGCTTCCGCACCCATGCCTGCGAAGCCCGCCTGCCGGTGCTGGCCAACGACCAGGACCTGGCGCGCCTCTCCGCCCGAGCGAAGCCCCTGCTGGCGGAGGCGCCCCACGGGCTTCTCATCGCCGGCCACGGGCTCTATGCCTGGGGCCGAGGGCTGGAGGAGGCGATGCGGCATCTGGAAATCCTGGAGTTCCTGCTGGAACAGCGCTGGCGCCAGCTCCTCCTCAACGCTTTGTCGCCCACCATCCGCCCATGATCGCGATTTCGCCCTCCACCACCCATCTCCTGCTGGATATCGAGGGCACCACCTGCCCGGTGAGCTTTGTGGCCGAGGTGTTGTTCCCCTATGCCCGCCAGCGGCTGGAGGGTTTTCTCGAGGACCAGGCGTCCGATCCCGAGATCTGCAGCCTGATTGCAGCCCTGGATGCGGCCTGGGCTGGAGATGACCAGCTTGAGGCCCAGGCGCTGCGAGCAAGGCACCGCACCGGACACACCCCCTGTACAGGCGGGGAAGTGGTGCCCTATCTGCGCTGGCTGATCGACCACGACATCAAGCTCACCCCCCTCAAGGATCTGCAGGGGCGCATCTGGACGGCCGGATATGCCAGCGGGGAGCTCGTGGCGCCCCTCTATGACGATGTGCCGGATGCGCTGCAGCGCTGGCATGGCGGCGGACTGGTGCTGGCCGTGTATTCGTCAGGATCTGTGGCGGCACAGCAATTGCTGTATGGCCACAGCCAGGCCGGAGATCTGTGCCCGCTGTTCAGCCATTGGTTCGACACCCGCACTGGCCCCAAACAAGCGGCGGCGAGCTATGGGGCCATCGCGGAGGCCATGGCGGTGTCCCCCGAGGCCGTGCTGTTCATCAGCGACTCCCTCGCTGAACTGGAGGCCGCAGCCGAAGCCGGCATGGCGGTGCTGTTCAGCGATCGCGAAGGCAATCCCAACCGAGAGGGCGGTTGCTTTGAGAGGATCGGCCACTACAGCCAACTCGCCCTACCCCATGGCGCTCACTGATCGCGATCACGACATCCTTCAGCGCAATCAGGCCATGCTGGAGAGCGTGGTGGAGGGCAACTGGGCCTGCTACGCAGAATTCTGCGCCGAAGACCTCAGCTGCTTTGAAGCCGAAACCAATGGTGTGCTGGCGGAAGGCTTGCCCTTCCACCGTTACTACTTCGAGCTGCCATCCGATGGCAACGGAGCGGCCAATCCCGTGGCGGTGTCGATGGCTCGACCTCACGTGCGCTGGCTCGCAAACGATGCGGTGGTACTGAGTTACACCCGCCTGACCCAACGCCTCGTCAACGGCGAACCCATCACCACCAGCTGCTGCGAAACCAGGATCTGGCAACAGCAGAACGGCAGCTGGAAGCAGGTGCACGTGCATCGCTCCTGATCCCCGCCAGCGCAAAAGCCAACAAAAAAGCCACCCCAAGGGGTGGCTTTCTGTGCAGGCATCCAGTCATTCACAGCCGTTGGGCTAATGGCTGTTGGACCTGCAGGTGTTGAGCAAAAGTT
>Ga0214917_10002212_pt1 | contig 24034 bp, 26 predicted proteins | sample LL_1208_BB_MetaG_FD_177983 | JGI IMG/M metagenome (GOLD analysis project Ga0214917, IMG submission 177983) | Freshwater microbial communities from Lake Lanier, Atlanta, Georgia, United States - LL_1208_BB | ecosystem: Environmental > Aquatic > Freshwater > Lake | place: USA: Georgia | collected...
TCATGTAACAATAGAGCGCGGTTGACGCGGGAGAGCCCTGATCGTAGACTTCCCCTCCCGCGACTGACCCGTCCGTCAGACCGCGACTCGCCCAGCAGGCGCCGCCTGTACGGCGCACAGACAGTAAGGACAGGGGAACCATGTACGCAGTCATCGAGACCGGTGGAAAGCAGTATCGAGTGGAGCTCGGCAGCGAGCTGCACATCGAGTTGACCGGCGCTACCCCAGGGAGCGAGATTTCGTTTGACCGCGTCCTTCTTGTGCGCACCGACTCCACCACGGAGATCGGCACCCCTGTTGTTGCAGGTGCGAAAGTCACCGCAACGGTGCTTGGCCAGGAGCGCGGACCAAAGACGATCAGCTTTAAGTACCGACCGAAGGCGCGCAGCCGCATCACCAAGGGCCACCGCCAGGAACTTCACCTTATTAAGGTCACCGAAGTTGCAGTGAACGGCACGAGCGCGAAGGCGCTGTACGAGGCCGGCGCTGCAGATCGCGCCAAGGCTCAGGCCGCCGCAGTGGCCGCCGCCGCCGACAAGGCGAAGGCCGACGCCGCAGTTGCCGCAACGTTGAAGGTTGGCGCGCCAGCCGAAGCGAAGGCAGCGAAGAAGCCTGCCGCAAAGAAGCCTGCCGCAAAGAAGCCAGCAGCGAAGAGCGCCGACACGTCGGCCGCCGACGCCGAGTAACCCAGCGAACGCTGAGAGAAGGAGACCCCCATGGCACACAAAAAGGCAGGCGGAAGTGTTCGCAACGGACGCGATAGCGCTGGTCAGCGCCTTGGCGTGAAGGTTGGCGACGGCCAGAAGATCAACGCTGGCGGCATCATCGTGCGACAGCGCGGCACCACCTTCGCCGCAGGGCGCGGTGTTGGCCTTGGCAGCGACTACACCATCTACGCAACCGTCACCGGCACGGTGAAGTTCGACCACGCGTCGCGCACGAAGAAGCGCGTCAACGTTGTCGCTTCACCAGACGCCTAGAGAGTCGCTGATGAAGCCAGAGATTCATCCGAAGTACAACACCATCGAGATCACGTGCCTCGCATGCAGCACGAAGTTCTCGATCGGCTCGACGCGAACCAGCGAGCTCAAGACGGAAGTCTGCTCCAACTGCCACCCGTTCTTTACGGGGAAGCAGCTGATTCTCGACACGGCCGGTCAGGTCGAGCGCTTCCAGAAGCGCCTCGGTCGCTCGCGCTGATCCCCATGCGGCGCCGACTCGGCGTCGCTGCGCGAATCGCGCAGGATCGCTTTGCAGACCTTTCACGAACACTGCACGCGCTCTCTCTCGCCGCGCGTCCAACAAGTGGCGCCGCATACGGCGGGCAAGCGCTCATCGACGGCATCCTGATGCGCGGGCCGTCACACATTGGTGTGGCACTGCGCACTGTTGATGGCGGCATCGCCGTAACCAGTGAGCGCATCGCCTCCGGACCGATTCGCCGTAGACTCACGCGCATCCCAGTGCTGCGCGGCGCTGTTGTTCTTTGGGAGACGCTCGCCCTCGGGAGTCGATGGCTTCTTCGAAGCGCCGATGTTTCGGCGGGTGACGAAGAGCGATCATCTGGCGGCACTGGCTCCATGATCGCGACGCTCGCCGTCACGCTGCTCATCGCCGTCGCAATCTTCAACGTGCTTCCGGCGATCGCCGCTTCGGCGATTGTGCATGCACTCGGACTCACTTCGCTGCTTGTGGAGCGCGCGATTGATGGACTCTTGCAGGTGGGCATTCTCCTTGGGTACTTGTCTGTGGTTGGGCGCAGTAGCGACGTTGATCGCACCTATCGCTATCACGGCGCAGAACATCGCGCGATTCACGCGTTTGAGAACGGCGAGCCACTCACGCGCGACGCGCTGTCACGCTGGCCAACAGCACACCCGCGTTGCGGTACGGAGTTTCTTGTCGTCGTAATTCTTGTGAGCATCGTGAGCTTCTCGCTCGTTGGCCGACTTGATCCAGTTCCAACGGCGATCAGCCGCATCGTAGGAATTCCAATCGTTGCAGGTCTTGCTTATGAAATCTTGCGACTTCTTGGACGATACAGAACGAACGTGATTGCGCGCATGCTTGCTGCACCCGGTATTGCGGTGCAGCGCATCACCACACGAATGCCCGATGACGGCATGCATGACGTTGCGATCGCTGCGCTAGCAGCGGCGATTGAGGCAGAGGGCGGCGTAGTGCCGAGCGGCTCAGAGCGACCCACCACGCGTGCACTGCAGCCGGTTCAGGTGCGCTGATGGCAGACGTCGCGCAGCTCAACGCACGACTCGCAGCAGCACTCAAGGCGCGCGCTGAGCTCGAAGCACAACTCACGCTTCCTGAGGTGCTCGCCGACCACACCGCACTCGCCCGCATTGGACGCGAGTTGTCGCGTACCGCACCCCTCGCCGAGGCCGGGGAGGCGCTCACAGCGGCGCGGCTCCGAGTGACTGAATCACGTGCACTCGAGGCTGAACCAGGTGCCGACGCAGAGATGCGCGAACTCGCCGCCACCGATCGCGCAGAAGCCGAAGCGATTGAGCGCGACATCCTGGAGCGGCTCCCTGGCCTGCTGCTTGAGCCAGATCCAAACGATGGGCGCGATCTACTGATTGAAGTTCGACCGGGCGCGGGTGGCGACGAAGCCGGCATCTTCGCGGGTGAACTCTTCCGCGCCTACTTGCGCTACGCCGAACGACAAGGGTGGAAGAGCGAAGTTGACGCCATCAGTGAAACCGGTGTTGGTGGGATTCGCGAAGGAGTGATGGAGGTCTCGGGCGACGGTGCCTGGGCTGCGTTTAAATGGGAGGCTGGTGTGCATCGCATTCAGCGCGTTCCTGCCACGGAGTCTGCTGGCCGAATTCACACCAGCACTGCGACGGTGGTTGTGCTGCCAGTAGTTGACGCAGTAGATCTCGTCATTCCTGAGAACGACATTCGCATTGATGTGAAGCGCGCGTCAGGGCACGGCGGGCAGGGCGTGAACACCACCGACTCTGCGGTGCGCATCACCCACATTCCGAGCGGTATCGTCGTGGAGATGCAGGACGAGCGCAGCCAGCTACGAAATAAAGAGAAGGGGATGGCGATTCTGCGCAGCCGCATTATTGCTGCGGAGGAGGAGCGCAAGCGCGCTGCTGATTCAAAAGCGCGCAAGGCACTCATTGGCAGCGGCGATCGCAGTGAAAAGATCCGCACCTACAACGGACCACAGAACCGCGTCACTGATCACCGCATCGGTTTTGACAAGTTTGATGTTCCTGGAATTCTTGGTGGCGACCTCGCTCCATTTCACGAGGCACTCGCCGCTGCGGAGCAGGCGGCACGACTGGCGGAATGATGAACGAGGAGCCCATTCCCAGCCGACCAGTTGTAGAACGCGAAGCCGACGGCCCGGCACTGCTGCGCGAGGCGACGCTGCAACTTGAAGCTGCGGGAAGCGCGACGGCGCGGCTCGACGCAGAGACGCTCCTTGCAGCACTACTTGGAACGCGAGTCACCACGCTGCGAACCGCTGTCGCCGCAGGATTTCCTCTGCCACTTCCAGCGCTCATTGAACTTCCCGAACCAGAGCCACTGCACGAACGCCACCCGCAGCTTGCCGACGCGTTACGTATTGCGCGCAGCGCGCTCGCCGCTGGCGACGCACCAGCTGCACTTGCGGCACTGGTGCAGGAGCGCGCATCGGGTCGACCTATTAGCCACCTCACTGGCCGCCGAGGATTTCGCAGACTAGAGCTGCTCGTGACGCCAGACGTTCTCGACCCGCGACCGGAGAGTGAACTGATCATTGAAACGGCGCTCGCCTTTCTTGCCGACCGCGTTGCGGCCGATCGTGCGCTCGGTCGCGCGCCGCTTCCACTTAACGCCGCCGAAATTGGCACTGGAAGCGGTGCCCTCGCCGTGGCCCTTGCGGATGAATCCCCTGTGCCGCTGCGCCTGATCGCCACCGACATCTCTGGCGAAGCGCTGATCGTCGCGCGCGCCAATGCGTTGCGCTGCGGTGTCGCGTCGCGCATTACGTTCATGCACGGCGATCTTGCCGAACCACTCCTCGCTGCGCGCGCACCAGGTGATCCAGCGCACCTTGATCTACTCATTGCAAACCTGCCGTACGTGCCAACAGCAGAGGTAGACGGTGCAAAGGCAGCAGCAAGCATTCGTGACTTAGCGCCGCGCGATCTGGCGCGACTCAGCATCGCTGCCGAGCCGCGCCTGGCGCTCGACGGTGGTGGCGATGGACTTGAACTTATTCGCCGACTCATCGCGGAGCTGCCGCGCCTGCTTCGCCCAGGCGGCGCAGCGCTCTTGGAATTCGGCGACGGGCAAGGTGACGACGTCGCTCGGCTTGCCGACGGACTCGGCATCGGATGGCGCGTGGCGATTCGTGGCGATCTTTCTGGTCGCGATCGCATGGCCGAAATTCGCCGAAGCGGGTAGCACCACATGACAGCGAAGCCAACCCTGCCAATTCGGCTGCTGGTGATGGATCTCGATGGCACCCTCCTGCCACACGGTGGCGTCATTGCCGAGCGCACCATTGATGCCATTCGCGCGGCGCGCGCGAAAGGGGTGATTGCCACCATCTCTTCGGGGCGAAATATTCCTTCAATCATTGAGTACGCCCACCAGATTGGACTCGACGGTCCCCTGATCGGCATGCAGGGAGCGATCGCCCGTGAGATCCCAGCGATCGGTGAGAGCGGGTCAGGTCGCATGATCCGGCACTTCCCCTTCCCCGCCCACCTCGGCGCCAAGGCAATCGCCTGGTGTCGTGACAACAACCTCTGGGGCCATGCGGTGATTCGCGATGACCTGCGCTTTGATGTGCGCGACCCGCATGTGCGCCAATACGAGACCTGGCTGCAAGGGGATGCCCTCAAGCGACTCGGCACGGTGCCAGACCTCATCACTCACCTCGCGGAGCGCAAGCTGCACCTCTCTAAGGTGGTCGCCCACGCCCCTGAGGGGCATGTGGACGGGGTGCTCGATCGGGCCCGCGCCGCCTTCGCTGGGGAGCTCGACGTGACGATTAGCCACCCCGAATACCTAGAGTTCACCGCCCCCGGGGTCAATAAAGGGACGGCGCTGCGCTGGCTCGCCCGCCGTCTCAAGATCCCACTCGGTCAGGTCATGGCCATTGGCGACCAGTACAACGACCTAGAGATGCTCGACGCGGCCGGACACGGGGTGGCAATGGCCGGGGCGCCTGGACCAGTCCGCGCCGTCGCCCAATATGAGGCACCCCGTTGTGAAGAGCACGGCGCAGCGCGCATGATTGAGCGCCTGATCCTTGGATCAGCGGGAGAATAGGGGCCACGCACCCCCGCTGGGGTTAAAGAGAGGGAGGGGACCATGAGCAACGCGGCACACGATCCGTTGATGAACCTGAGCCTTCGTGAGGTTGACCCCGAGCTAGACGCCATCTTTGCCAAAGAGGCGGTGCGTCAGCGCGATCACATTGAGTTGATCGCCTCTGAGAATTACACCTATGCCGCAGTGCGCGAAGCGCAAGGCTCCATCCTCACCAACAAATATGCCGAGGGTCTTCCAGGGAAGCGCTACTACGCCGGCTGTGAATTTGTTGACGAGGCCGAGAACCTCGCACGAAACCGTGCACTGCAACTGTTTACCGGTAGCGAGCACGTCAACGTGCAGCCACACTCCGGTGCCTCCGCCAACATTGCAACCTTCACCGCGGCGATGTCACCGGGTGACTCATTTGTTGCGATGAGCCTTGATCAAGGCGGCCACCTCTCGCACGGCGCATCGGTCAACATTTCTGGAAAGTGGTTCAAGCCCACCTTCTACGGCGTACGCGCCGATGACGGGCTCGTCGACTGGGACGCGGTACAACGCGCCGTCGATGAGGCGAAGCCAAAGGTCGTCATCGCTGGCGCATCGGCGTACCCACGCGTGCTTGACTTTGAGAAGTTCGCCGCAATCGCGCACGCAGCGGGTGCGAAGTTGATGGTCGACATGGCACACATCTCTGGTGTGATTGCGGCTGGCCTACACCCAAGCCCATTTCCGCATGCTGATTACGTCACAACGACGACACACAAGACGCTGCGCGGGCCGCGAGGCGGCATGATCTTTGCGCGAGCCGACGAAGCGGCCGCCATCGACCGAGCCGTCTTCCCTGGCAATCAGGGCGGACCACTCATGCATGTGATCGCCGCCAAGGCGGTCGCATACAAGTTGGCGTTGCAGCCGGAGTTCCGTGCGTATATGCAGCGAACGCTCGATAACGCAAAGGGGCTTGCCGCCGCACTCGCCGCACGCGGATTTGGTGTGATCACCGGTGGTACTGATAATCACCTGATCCTTTGTGATGTGACGCCACTCGGCGTAACTGGCAAGGAGGCAACCGCCGCACTTGAAGCGGTCGGCGTAACGATCAACAAGAACAGCATTCCGGGTGAGACGCGTTCGCCGATGGTGACGAGCGGCGTTCGCTACGGCACACCAGCTGCAACGACGCGCGGCATGGGCCTCGCAGAGATGGAACAGATTGCTCAGTGGTCCGTTGAGGCGATCGCTGCGCGCGAAGATGCGTCGAAGCTTGAACAGATTCGTCGCGAGGTAGTGAAGGTGGCGCAACAGTTCCCAGTGCCCGGTAACGATGCTGCGGAGCTAGCGGCACGCGAGAGCTAATGGCCTATCTCGCGATTTTAACGCCGTATCTTGTAATAGCCGCGCTGGCATCTGTCGTTGCTCACGTCGGCACACTTCTGGTGCGCCGTGTTGCCGTGGCGTTCAATCTTGCCGATGCGCCGAATGAGCGACGCATCAACACCACGTTGATGCCGCGCGCTGGCGGCTTCGCCGTCGCACTCTCCTTCTTCTTGGTTGGCGCAACGGTCACGATTCTTGCTGCGCCGCTCGGCCTGACAGGCGGTACAACGCTGCCAACATCCGGCATCGCCGCGCTCCTCTTCGGAGTGTTGCTCGCTGGTGTGATCGGCCTTGCCGACGATCGATTTGATTTGCGCGCGCGTTGGCAGCTTGCCGGGCAGTTGGTGATCTCAGCGGTGCCCATTGCATTCGGTGTTCGGATCGCCATCTTGTCGAACCCGTTCGGCGCGGGCGACCTCCTCATTCCTGATGTGATCGGACTCGCCCTCACCCTCTTCTGGGTTCTCGGCATGCAGAACGCCATGAACTTCATCGACGGGCTCGATGGCCTCTCGGGTGGGATCGCCCTGATCGCGGCGGTCACCCTTGGGGTGATCGCTCTCCCGGCAACCCCCCTCCTCGCCGCCCTCTGCTTCGCCTTAGCGGGGGCTCTCGCTGGCTTCCTGCGACACAACTTCTACCCCGCCTCTATCTATATGGGGACGAGCGGGATCCTGGCAGTCGCCTACGCCCTCGCGGTCCTCTCCCTTCTTGGCACCGCCAAGGTCGTCGCCGCGCTGCTCATCCTGGGGGTGCCCATCATTGATGCCTTCTTCGTCATCGTGGGGCGGATCCTGGCCGGGCGCTCTCCATATAGTGCAGACAAGACCCACATTCACCAGCGCCTCATCGACGCAGGGCTCAGCCACCGCGGCGCCGTCCTTGCCCTCTATGGCGTGACCCTCCTCCTCTCCGTTGGGGCGGTGGTACTGACCGCGAGTGCCGCCCTCTATGCCTTCGCCGGGCTCCTTGTCGTGCTCGGCGGGGCGATCGTCTGGCTCTCGCGACGAGCGGAGCGCCGCGCATGAGCAACCCCACCCCAGCCCCAAAAAACGAACGCGAGTTTGGCGACCCTCCGCTAGAATCGGGCGTAGCAGATGCGCCACAAGGGCTGACCACAATCGGTGGCAAGGGCATGTATCTCACGCTCTTCTCGCAGATTGGAGTGATGCTGTTGGTAGCGACGTTAGGTGGTGCGCTGGGCGGCGATTGGCTTGATGGCAAGCTCGGGAGCCGGCCGTTCGGGCTGGTCTTCGGCTTTATCGGAGGCTTTCTCGTTGGCTCAGTCGGATCGGCACAGTTGATCCGGCGTGTGCTGGCGACACTTGACGCACTGGAGAGTGCAGAGGTTGCACGACGACAGAGAGCGCGCATAGACGCGGAGAGGGGGAGGGCGAAGTGACCGTAGCAGCTCAGCGAACCTCGCCGAAGCGCATGCTCCTCATCGGCGCCCTCATCGTACTGATCGTTGACGTTGCCGCCGCTCTCCTTACCAGAGGTGAGGGGCTCGTCGGATTCCCAGGCACCGTGATTCGACAGGCCCTTGAGCCCATCGTGCCGCACGCTGTCATTAATCTCGGCAGCGAGGAGCATCACGCCGCTGCGCTGCTCGATTTCTACCCTTCGATCACCGGTTCGATCATCATGACCTGGATCGTTATGGCGGTCGTGATTCTGCTCTTCGCGCTGGTCGCGCGAAGGCTGACGGAGATTCCCGGGAAGATTCAGAACGCTCTGGAGTTTGCGATCGAGGCGCTCTCAGGATTTGCAAAGGGGATCGGCGGCGTCGGCTCTGAAAAGTTCCTCCCCCTCTTCCTTGCAGTCTTCATCTTTATCGTTGCGTCAAATTGGTCTGGCCTCATCCCTGGTGTGGGACGACTGCACGCCTTCCGTGCACCAACGAGCGATGTGAACGTCACCGTGGGCATGGCCCTGGTGATGTTCGGCTACTTCCACTACCAAGGGATTCGCGCCCTCGGTGTTGGCTCCTACTTCGGAAAATTCTTCAGCCTCAAGCGCGGGCCCGTTGGCCTCTTTGTTGGACTGATTGAATTTCTCCTGGAATTTGTGAAGCCGGTCGCGCTCTCCATGCGTCTATTCGGCAACATTTACGGCGGCGAGCTGGCGCTGACCGTAATGACCACGATCACCTTCGCCTTCATCCCCGTCGCCCTCTACGGGCTTGAGCTCTTCGTCGGGCTCATGCAGGGGATTATTTTCAGCGTCCTCGTGTTGGTCTTCACCATGCTTGCCATGGAGGGGCACCACGAGGAGGGCCATGAGGAGCATCCAGCGAAGGGTCATACCGACGCGGGAGCGGAATCGAAAGTTGCGGCACACTAGCCGTAGCTGAGGAGCAGCCCGGTCGGGTATTCGGCATAGGTCCGGGTAGCGACCACAAGTAGGAGGAACAGAGCGATGGACAACCTTCCAGGCGGAATCGCAGCACTCGGCGTGATCGGGCCAGCCATCGGCGTAGGCCTTGCAGCAGCAGCTGCCGCGTCGGCAATCGGGCGCAACCCTGAGGCCGCGGGCCCAGTGCGCGGCGTCTTCATCCTTGGCGCAGCGTTTGCTGAAGGCCTCGGCGTTCTCGCAATCGTGCTCGGCATCCTTACCCTCGTCCTGAAGTAGTCAACGAGTTAGGTAGGGTTGGTGCAGCACATGATGCACGCGATTATTCAGGCGGCGGTTCGAGCCGCAGCGGTGCCCGAGCCGGGCGTACCTGCTGAGGCTGGGATCAGCTTCAACCTGTTCTGGATCTTGGTCTCCGCGGCAAACTTCGGCTTCTTCATCTTGGTCCTTCGCGCCGTTGCGCTCGGACCTGTCATGAAGATGCTTGACGAGCGCCGTGAGCGCATTGAGCGCGGGCTGCGCGATGCGGCCGAGGCCATGATCGCCAAGAGTCGCGCTGAAGAGGCGGCGGGCGTTGCGCTCGCCGACGCTCGACGCGAGTCGAACGAGATCCGTGCCAACGCCGATAAGGCTGCGGCGCAGATTCGCGATGAGCAGGTCGCCACACTGAAGGCGGAGTTGGATCGCATGCGAGCCGACGCCACCAAGGAGATTGAGGCGGCGCGCGTCAGCGCCCTGGCCGCGATCCGCAGTGAGGTTGCCGATCTGGCCATTGGTGCCGCCACGAAGGTGGTCGGCTCCTCGATGGACGGCGATCGTCAGCGCGCCCTGGTGGGCGAGTTCTTGGACGAGCAGTCCAAGAAGGGGAACTGATCGTGGATCGACCGCTCGGCTCTGCACGACGATACGCAGTGGCACTCCTTGGCCTGGCCAAGGATCCGTCGACGGCGGCATCGCAGGCAGACGAGCTTGACCGCCTCGCGGCGGTTCTTGCGGCACCGGGTGCTCGCCAGATTCTCGACGATCCACGCACGCCAGCAGCTGGCCGTGTGGCGGCACTCGAGAAGGCGGCGGGCGGCACGGTGAGCCCACACATTCATACGTTGGTCGGCATGTTGGCGCGACGACGCACCCTTGCGTCGATCCCGGCAATTGCCGAGGCAACGCGCGACGCGCTGAATGCGCGCAACGGCATCACGATTGCCCGCGTGGTCACCGCCCTCGAGGCGAGCCCCGCGGAGCGCACGCGATTCGAAACCGAGGCCGCCACGATGGCGGGCCACGCAGTTCAGATGTCGTACGAAGTAGATGCAAGCCTCGTCGGCGGAGCAACGCTCCGAGTTGGCGATCGACTTGTTGATGGCAGCGTTAAGGGGCGGCTCTCGCGAATGCGTGAGCGGATCCTCTCGGTCGCCGGCTGAACCGGCAGAGCGCGTAGAGCAGCGAGGAGCGAGAAGATCATGGCAATCAAGTCTGACGAGATCATCAGCATTCTGAAGGCCCAGATCGAAGGGTTCGATGGGAGCGCCGAGTCGCGCACCGTCGGTACCGTTGTTGAGGTGGGCGATGGCATTGCACAGGTCTACGGACTTTCAGGCGCGCTCTCGTCTGAACTTCTGGAGTTCCCAAACGGCGTTGCCGGCATGGCCTTGAACCTTGGTGAAGAGACTGTCGGCGCCGTGCTCCTTGGTGACGCGAAGTCCATTAAGGAAGGCGACACCGTCAAGACGACCGGCAAGGTTGTTGAGGTGCCAGTCGGCGCCGAGCTGATCGGACGTGTTGTTGACCCACTCGGTCGACCGCTCGATGGCAAGGGCCCAATCAACGCGAAGAAGTCGCGCCCAGTTGAGCGCATCGCTCCGGGCGTTATTAGCCGCAAGTCGGTAACGACACCAGTGCAGACCGGCATCAAGGCCGTTGACGCACTGATTCCAATCGGCCGCGGTCAGCGTGAGTTGATCATTGGCGACCGACAGACTGGCAAGACCGCCGTTGCGGTTGACACGATCATCAATCAGAAGGGGAAGGGCCTCATCTGCATCTACGTCGCGATTGGTCAGAAGCTCTCGACCGTGCGCACCGTTGTGGCACAGCTTGAGAAGCAGGGCGCAATGGCACACACCGTGGTGGTGGTTGCCGGCGCTGAAGATCCAGCACCGCTCCAGTACCTCGCACCATTCGCCGGTTGTGCAATTGGTGAAGAGATCATGGAGAACGGCGTCACGATCGACGGCGTGCTCGTGCGCGACGCACTCTGCGTCTACGACGACCTTTCGAAGCACGCGGTTGCCTATCGAGAAATGGCGTTGCTCTTGCGCCGACCACCAGGACGCGAAGCCTACCCAGGTGACGTCTTCTATCTGCACAGCCGTCTGTTGGAGCGCGCAGCGCGCCTCTCCGACGATCTCGGCGGTGGCTCACTGACGGCGCTGCCGATCATTGAGACGCAGGCGGGCGACGTGTCGGCCTACATTCCGACGAACGTGATCTCGATCACCGACGGCCAGATCTTCTTGGAGACCGACCTCTTCAACGCCGGTCAGCGACCAGCGGTGAACGTTGGTATCTCGGTATCGCGCGTGGGTTCCGCCGCGCAGACGAAGGCGATGAAGAAGGTTGCCGGCCCATTGAAGCTCGACCTTGCGCAGTACCGCGAACTCGCGGCCTTCGCACAGTTCTCGGGCGACCTCGACAAGTCGACACGCGACCAGCTGACGCGCGGCGAGAAGCTCTCGTCGATCATGCGGCAGCCGCAGTACCAGCCGGTCTCCATGGAGAAGCAGGTTGCGATTCTGTACGTTGCATCGAAGGGGAAGCTCGACGACGTACCAACGCCACGCGTTGGTGAGTTTGAAACGGGCTTCGGCACCTTCCTTGAGCGCGAGCGCGCAGCGATTTTGACGAGCATCGCCAAGGAGAACGCGATCTCCGACGATACGGCGAAGGGTCTCGACGAGGCCGTCGACGCATTCCGAAAGGGGTTCCTCGCCTAACGGCGAGGGGCGAGCGGCGAGGAGAGCATGCCAAGTCAGCGCGAGATTCGACGTCGAATCGGATCGGTGAAGAACATTCGCCAGATCACCCGCGCCATGCAGTTCGTTGCCGCCTCAAAGTTGAAGCGCGCCCAGGACGCCACGTTGGCGAGCCGCCCGTATGGGCACTCGATCGACGAGGTCATCGCCGACTTGGCCTCGGTGTTGGGCGAAGAGGGGCACCCACTGCTGCGCACCCCAGAGAGCGGCGCACCGCGCACGATCGTGCTCTTCACGACCGACCGCGGACTCGCTGGTGCACTCAACAGCAACCTGATCCGCTTCGCCCTGAAGGAGCTCGAGACTGCCGGCGCAGGGAGCACGATCATCACCATCGGCAAGAAGGGGCGCGACGCCCTCGCCCGCGGCGGCTACGAGATCAGCGCCGCCTTCCCTGGGTACGGCGATAAGCCAGCATTCGGCGACGTCACCGCGCTGGTCAGCCTCTTGGTCGGCGACTTCTTGGCGGGTCGCTCAGCGGGCGTCACCCTGATCCACCCAGCATTTATCTCAACGTTGACGCAGCGCCCAGAGGCGGTGCAGCTGCTCCCAATCAAGGCGTCGGCCGACACGGCCGGCATTCCAGGGAATCAGTTCCTCTTTGAGCCCGACCCAGCGGCGGTGCTTGAGGCGCTGCTGCCCCGTTACGTTGCAACGCGCGTCTTCCAGGGCGTGCTCGAGACCACGGCGTGCGAGCAGTCGAGCCGAATGGTGGCGATGAAGAACGCAACCGAGAACGCAGGTGACCTCATCAGCGATCTCACGCTTACATACAACAAGGTGCGACAGTCGAACATTACGCGTGAAATGATCGAAATTGCTTCAGGCGCAAGCGCGAACTGAACGTAGAAAGGCAGGAGGAGTGATGGCGAACGCAACCGCAGCAAAGGCAGGAGCCGTAGGAACCGTAGTTTCGATTACGGGGCCGGTCGTTGACATTGAGTTCGCCGCACGCGAGCTGCCAGCGATTTACAACGCCGTACGCATCGATCGAACCGATGGTTCGCTCGTTGTTGAGGTGCAGCAGCACCTTGGCAACAATCGCGTGCGCACCGTTGCCATGACCACCACCGACGGGCTCGCCCGCGGCGCAAAGGCGACCGACCTCGGCGCACCGATCTCGGTGCCTGTTGGTGCCGGAACGCTCGGCCGTGTGTTCAACGTGCTCGGTGAGCCGATTGACCAGGCCGGCGAAGCGAAGGTCGATCAGTACCTGCCAATTCACCGCTCCGCACCACCGTACGAAGACCTCACCACCGAGACCGAACTCTTCGAGACCGGCATCAAGGTCATCGACCTTGTCTGCCCATTCAAGAAGGGCGGAAAGATCGGCATCTTCGGCGGCGCCGGCGTCGGCAAGACCGTCGTAATCCAGGAGTTGATTCGCAACGTTGCGCAGGAGCACTCCGGCTACTCCGTGTTCGCGGGCGTCGGTGAGCGTTCACGCGAAGGAAACGACCTGATCGGCGAAATGCGCGACTCAGGCGTTATCGACAAGACCGTGATGGTGTTCGGCCAGATGAATGAGCCACCTGGAGCACGACTTCGCGTCGCACTCTCGGGCTTGACGATGGCCGAATACTTCCGCGATGCGGAAGGGCGCGACGTGCTGCTCTTCATCGACAACATCTTCCGCTTCACCCAGGCGGGCTCTGAGGTCTCCGCGTTGCTCGGCCGCATGCCAAGCGCCGTGGGCTATCAGCCAAACCTGGCGACGGAGATGGCGGCGCTCCAGGAGCGCATCACGTCGACGAAGAAGGGTTCGATTACCTCGCTGCAGGCCGTGTACGTGCCAGCAGACGACTACACCGACCCAGCACCAGCAACCACCTTCGGACACCTTGACTCGACGATTCGCCTTGAGCGATCGATCACCGAGCTTGGTATCTATCCGGCGGTGGACCCGTTGACGTCGACGTCGCGCGTGCTCGATCCGCTCGTGGTTGGTGTGAACCACTACGAGACGGCGCGAGAGGTGCAGCGTGTGTTGCAGCGCTACCGCGACCTGCAGGACATCATCGCCATCCTTGGTCAGGACGAGCTTTCGCCTGACGACAAGCTGTTGGTGAACCGTGCCCGCAAGTTGCAGCGTTTCATGAGCCAGCCGTTCTTCGTGGCCGAGGTATTCACCGGCCGCCCCGGCAAGTTCGTGAAGATTGCCGACACGATCGCCTCGTTCCGCGAGATCCTTGAAGGGAAGGCCGACGAACTGCCAGAGCAGGCGTTCTTCCTTGCAGGAACCCTCGATGACGTTCGGGCGAACGCCGTCGCGCTGAACAAGTAGCGCAGGGGCATCGCCGACATGCCATTTACGTTGGAGATCGTGACGCCGGAGCGCCTCGCCTGGAAGGGCGAGGCCTCCGCGTTGGTCTTGCCAACGATTGATGGCGAGGTCGGCATCCTGCCAAAGCACGAGCCGTACGTCACGGTGCTCGGCGCAGGCGAAGGGCGTATCACCGCACTCGACGGTTCCATTGAGTACATCGCCATCATTGGTGGCTTCGTGCAGGTGCGACCCGACCGCGTGGTGGTACTTGCCGAGTCGGCCGACCTGTCGGGCGAGCTCGACACCGCCGCTATCGAGAAGGCAAAGACCGCCGCCGAGGCAGCAATCTCTGGCGCTGGCACACAGGACCCAGCCTCGCTCGCAACCGCCCGAGCCTCGCTGAGCCGAGCCCTCCTGCACCTTCGAGTCGCTGAGCGCCGCCGCAAGCGCTAGCGCCCGTCGCCGCCCGTGCGGGCGGCCCAAGAAAGTGAGCCCCAGTTGGACGCTTCCGCAGCAAACGGCGAGAATCCGCGCATGACTGCCGTGAAGCCGTTCTCGTGGGAATACCGTCCGATCCCCCTGGCGAAGGAGGAGTTCCGCATTCAAGGCGGGCGACCCCTCGCTGGTCGCGTGCGGGTGAGCGGCGCCAAGAATGCCGCCCTCAAGGTGATGGCCGCCGCGGTGCTGACCGGCGAGCGCGTGCACCTGGAGAACATTCCAGGGATCCTCGACATCGACGTGCTCTCTGACACCCTCCGTGACATTGGCGTCACCATTGAGCGGCCAACCCCAGAAACCATGAGCCTGCAGGCGGCCAACGCCGAATGGCTCTTTGTGCCACTCGAAGCTGCCGCCAAGATGCGCGCCAGCTTCATGTTGCTCGGTCCACTTCTGGCGCGCTTCGGTCGCGTAATCATTAGCAACCCTGGTGGTGACCGCATTGGGCGCCGCCCCGTGAACTTGCATGTCGACGCCATGCGCGCGCTTGGTGCTGACATTGATTACCGCGATGGCTACTACTTTGCCAAGAGCAACGGCCGCCTCAAGGGGGCAACCATTACCTTTCCGCAGATCACCGTGATGGGCACCGAGAACGCCATTCTTGCCGCCGTACTCGCCAAGGGGACCACCGTCATTACGCCAGCCGCACAAGAGCCTGAAGTTGACGACCTCATCACACTCCTCAACGCTATGGGCGCACAAGTGGCGCGCACCAAGCCAGATCGCATTGAGATTCAGGGCGTTGATGCGCTACACGGGGCAACCCATCGCATCATGCCCGACCGCATTGAAGCCGGAACGTTTGCCGCGGCCGCCGCGGTGGTGGGCGGGACGATTAACGTTGATGGTGTGGAGCCAACGCACATGAAGGCATTTATTGACCTGCTTGATCAGCTTGGTGTTGATTACGCGATTGAAGCCGATCCAACTGATGCAACGCGCAAGAGCTTGCGTGTCACTGGACTCCCAGCCGGCGGCGCATACAAGCCGACCAACATTCGCACGCAGCCGTTCCCTGGTCTCGCCACTGACCTTCAGCCTTCGGCTGGACTGATGCTGACGCGCGCCGCTGGAACCAGCACCATTGAAGAGACGATCTTTGAGGATCGCCTTGAGTGGCTTGTTGGACTGCGCGGCTTTGGTGCGAAGGTTGAGATCGTCGATCCACGCACTGCGCGCATCACTGGTCCCACCACGTTTAGTGCCGCTGAGGCAGAGATTCCTGATCTGCGCGCAGGTGCCACACTGATGCTCGCGGCGCTGGCTGCACCAGGGAATAGTCGCATTCATGGTGCACACCACGTACGACGCGGCTATGCGAACATTGAGGAGAAGTTCCGGGGCCTCGGCGCGGAGCTCACCCACGTAAGCGAAGAGGGAGTGGCGGGATGAAGATTGGCATCGATCTAGGAACCGCAAATATTCTTGTCTTCGTGCAGGGGAGCGGCATTACGGTTCGCGAGCCGAGCGTTGTCGCCATCAACGATCGTGATCAGATCGTTGCGGTTGGCAATGAGGCGAAGGAGATGCTCGGACGAACGCCAGGATCAATCACTGCCATTCGCCCGCTCCGCGATGGTGTGATTGCCGATTACGTTGTGACCGAAGCAATGCTTCGCTACTTCATCAAGAAGGGTACCGCCGGACGATTCTCATTTGGCCGACCAGATGTGCTCGTGAGCGTTCCAGCCGGCTCAACGTCGGTAGAGAAGCGCTACGTGCTCGATGCCGCGCGTCAGGCTGGCGCGGGGAAGGCGTTCCTGATTGAGGAGCCGATGGCGGCAGCGATTGGCGCGGAGCTGCCGATCAGCGGTCCTTCGGGCAACATGATTGTGAACATTGGTGGCGGTACCGCCGAAATTGCCGTGCTCTCACTCTCCGAGATTGTGGTGAGCAAGTCGCACCGCGTTGGCGGCAACCGCTTCGACGAAGCGATCGCCCTCTACATTCGCCGCAAGTACAACTTGATGATCGGCGATCGAACCGCCGAGCAGGTGAAGATTGAGATCGGCAGCGCCCTCCCGCTCGAAGAGGAGCTGACGATGAGCGTGAAGGGTCGCGACATGATTGCCGGCCTGCCACGCGAAGTGAAGATCACCTCAACGGAGGTGACCGAGGCCCTCGAGGTGCCGCTGCGCAACCTCACTGATGCGATTCGTGCGGTGCTAGAGCAGACACCACCTGAGCTGAGCGCCGACATTATCGACAAGGGGATTGTGATCTCTGGTGGTGGCGCGTTGCTTCGCAACATCGATCGCTTGGTGACGACTGTCACCGGGGTCGCCGCGCACATCGCTCCGGACCCGCTGAGCTGCGTTGCGAAGGGGACGGGCATTGCGCTCGAACACTTCGACCAGTTCGCGAAGTCCATGACCAGCGAGGCCTAACCCTATGGCGGCCCGCGCCGTCGTTGACCTGCACTGCCATACCAGCGCAAGTTTTGACTCCCTGAGCGACCCAGTCGCCGTTGCCCGTACGGCGGCAGCCCGAGGGATCACCCACCTTGCCATCACCGACCACGACCGCATCGACGGCGCCCTGCGGGCCCGCGATGCCGCCACCCCGGGGCTCACGGTGATCGTTGGCTCGGAGGTACGCACCGCCGAGGGTGACTTGATCGCCCTTTTCCTGGAGCGCCCCATCACCGCCGGGCTCCCCGCCAGCGAGGCGATTGCCGCGATTCGCGATCAGGGTGGTCTCGTCGGGATTCCGCACCCGTTTGATGGGTGGCGCGGTTCGCTCCTACGCGACGAGGCGGCCCTCTCACTAGTGAACGAGGTCGACTGGATTGAAGGGTGGAACGCTCGACTCGTTGCACCTGGTGGGAATCAGCGTGCCGCAGAGCTTGCCGTGTCCCGCGGCCTCCCGTCGGTTGCCGCAAGCGACGCCCACACGCTGCTCGAGATTGGTGGCGCCGCCACGATCATGACTGGCGACCTTGGTACCGCAGCCGGATTCCATTCAGCGCTCCACGGCGACATCACACGCATTACCGGCCGCGGTGCACTTGTTGCTCGGCTCTTTACCCCGATCGCCAAACTTGTGAACGCCACGCGTGGCAATCGACGCGTGCGCCCAGGCGTTACGTTCGTCGAACGCTAGGCCGCCAGATGCTGCTCGCCCGACTAACGCGCCGCTCAACGCTCTTCGCCTTGCTACTCACTCTTGTGCTGGTACTCGGTGTGGTGCGTGCGGCAACATCATTCGACCTGAATGAAGTGTCACTTGATCTTCAGCGTGCTAATCCGCTCTGGCTTCTCGCTGCACTGGTAGCGAGCTGGGCAACCTTTCCGCTTCGGGGGTTGCGTTGGCGCATGATCCTCTCGGCATCGGGATTCACGATCTCGCGACGAGCTGCTACGGAAATTCTCACTCTTTCGTTCTGGGTGAACTGCGTGTTGCCGGCGAAGATGGGCGACGTGTACCGCGGCTGGCTTCTTAAGCATAATGGCGCCACCTCACTCGGTAATGCCGTTGGCACCGTGATCGCAGAGCGACTTGTGGACCTCGCGACGGTCGCACTGCTCGGCGCCGCTTCAACATTTGTCGCGTTCGGCGGGAAGTTGCCACCAACCGCACTTGTGCTCACCGCAGTTGCTCTGGGTGTTGCCGTTGCAACAACCCTGCTGCTGCTCGTTGCGCGAGGATTTGCCGCCGCGCTCATTTATGCACTCCCGATCCCTGATGCGCTAAAGAGTGGCTTTACCAACGCTGCCGCTTCGCTGCGCGCAGGGAGTGGCGGGCGAGTGATTCGCACCGCGCTACCGTATTCGCTCGCGATTTGGATTGGCGAGTCACTTCGCCTTGCTGCCGTGGCAGCAGCACTTGGCCTCTTTGTGGTGAGCCCAGCTGCGGGTCAGATTGGCATCGCTAGCACCATCTTTGTTGCGCTTGTGTCTGCCGTGCTCACCGTGGTGCCGTTTACGCCGGCAGGGATCGGCATCGTTGAGGCGGGGATGGTTGGCATTCTTGTGGCGCTCTTTGGATTCACGCCCGAGTCAGCCATTGCACTCGCGCTACTCGATCGACTTGTTGGTGTTGGCAGCTTGGTCCTTGGTGGTGGCGTGCTCTTCGCGCTCTCGCCGTACCGTCGTGGCGTTGGAGCGCTGCGCTAGCGCTTCTTCTTTGCGGCTTGCTTCTTCACCGGCGGTTTCGCAGCGGCAGTAGGTTTCGCTGAAACCTTCTTCGCCTTCTTGACCTTCGGCTCTTCGGCGGGGAGTGGTTTCAGCTTCAGTGTGCCCTCAGAGAGTTGAAGGGAGCGTTCAATGTTGAGCTTGTCCCAGCCCTCTTCCATGCCCGGTGTCTCAAGGTAGTAGTTGACGTGTGCGAGGCGTGGGTGGCGAATGAGCGCGGCTAGGCCACGCGTGCCAACCTCGCCGCCGCCAATGTGCTGGTGCCGATCGAGTTTTGAGCCGTGCGCTGCCTTGCTGTCGTTGTAGTGGATCATCACGAGTTTCTCAAGGCCAATCTTCTTGTCGAACTGCTCCACTAGTCGGTCGACCTCGTCGTCGCCCTGCATCTCTACTCCGGCACCCCAGAGGTGTGCGGAATCGAGGCAGTAGGCAACGCGCGACAAGTCAAGGCCACGGGCGGCCATGGATTCATGGATGTCGATCAGCTCGTCGAGGCTCTCGCCGATCCCATTGCCGCCACCGGCGCTGTTCTCGAGCACCAAGAGTGCCGAGTCGTCGGCGAGCGGCACGCCGTCCAGGATGCGCTCCACCGCTTCGGCGACGCGGGCGACGCCGGCCTCGATGCCAGTGCCCATGTGTGAGCCGATGTGCACGTTGACGAACGAGGCGCCGTATTCGGGCGCCACGCGAAGCTCGTGACGGAGCAGCTCCACCGTCTTCTCACGGAAGACCGGGTTCGGGCCGGCGAGGTTGGCCAGATAGGCGGCGTGCACGGCGAGTGGCCCGAAGCCGTGCTCCTTCATGCGCGCGCGGAAGGCAGGGAGCTCCTTGGGGAGTTCGGCGCGACGCGCCCAGCCGGTGGGGTTGCCGGTGAAGATCTGCAGCCCCATCGCCCCAACCGCTGCGGCGCGATCGGCCGCCTTGACGAGGCCAGGCCCTGCGGCAAGGTGGGCGCCGAGCATGCGGTCGAGCCGCCCGGCCGCGGCGGCTGGCGCGCTGCTCTTGAGTTTCGGACGCTTGGCTGCCATGGGGAGAGAGTGCCACGCCAAGCCAGAGACCGCTCGCCACCTTACGCACCGGCGCCCAGCGTCTCTCGCGCCACGGCAACCACGCCGATGGCCGTGCATCCTGCCGCCTGCAGCGCTGCCGCGGCCGCCTCAAACGTAGCCCCACTCGTCCAAATGTCGTCGACCAAGATCACGCGCTGAGGGAGCGCGACACCGGCGCGTACCGCGAACACGCGATCCATCACCCTGCGACGCTCTGTGCGGCCGAGCGAATGCAGCGCGGGCACCGCTCTGGTGCGTTCAAGAAGCGGCGCAACGTCGCACGATTGTGCGCGCGCCGCCGCAGCCGCGATGAGCGCAGCATGGTCAAAGCCGCGATCACGGAGTCGTGCTGGATCGGTGGGAATTGGCACCAGTGTGGCGTCGCCACCAAGCTCTCGCTGCACCCGTGCAATTGCGCGGCGCAGTCCAGCGCCTAGTGGATCAGCCAACGCGGGAACGCCGTGGAATTTCAGCGTGCGGACGATCTCTCCGAGACCACTCTCATACGAACCGATCCACGCGCCCGCGACGCACCCACCTGGCGCCGCACCATGCTGAACGCTTCCCGCATCCGTGAGGCCAAGCTCTGCGCAACACGCGTGGCAGAGGAGTGCCCCCTCAACGCCGCAGGAACCGCAGCGTTGCGGAGCAAGGAGCGCCAACACAGGAGCGGCCGCCCGCTGCAACTCGGCGAGAGCATCGCGGGCACGCTCGGTGATCTGCATCCCCGCACGATCGTGCGACACACGTACCACCTGCGTATCGGGCGGTACGATACGCCCATGACCTCCACCAGCGCTTGGACCGTACGAACGCTGCCGCTCGCCGAACTGCCGGCCAGTGAGTGGGAGCGCCTTCTCGCCACAAACCCAACGGCAAGCGCCTTTAGCAACCGAGCAGTGCACGAAGCGTGGTGGATCGGGTACGGCGCGGAAGCGACCGACGTCTCCATTGCGGCGTTCGATGCTGACGGCGCCCTTTGCGCCTATCTGCCACTGATGCTGCGACCTGATGGGGTGCGCTACCTCGGCGCCACGTATCACATCGACTACGCCACGGTGCTGATCGATCTCACGGATGCTGCGCGCGCAACGGCAGCATCGGACGCACTTGTTGCACACCTCGTTGCAGACCCTTCGCCACTTGATCTCCGTCGCCTCCGACGAGCCGATCGCGCGCATGCGCTACTCATGAGTGCACTCGCCACCAACACGACACGAGTTGCAACCCTCGCCGTTGAGGAGCCAGCACCTGCGATTGATCTCACGAATATCACGACCTTTGATGGACACCTGGAGCGCATCGACAAGAAGGATCGCCATGAGATTCGGCGCAAGGTGCGACGTGGTGAAGGAGCTGGCGTAACGATCAGTTCGAAACAACATGCCGTTGACGATCTTGCTGAATTCATCAAACTGCACCGCGCACGATGGGGTCATCATGGGCTGTTCACCGATGATGAGAAGGGTGCGCGCGACGAGACGTTCATGCGCGAGCTGTTTGCGCGTGCACCGGCGGATTTGATCACGATCATCGTTGCGCGGAATGTGGAGTTTGGTGCGTTTGCTGCGGGACTCTTCTTGCGAGACACAACCAGCCTGCGCTACTGGAATGCAGGTGGCGAACTCGCTGCGCGTTCACTCTCGCCAGGGATTCTGCTCTTTGCGCACGGACTCCAGATGGCAATCACGGAGGGGAAGCAGGTGTTTGACTTCCTGCGCGGCAATGAGAGCTACAAATACGAAGTTGGCGCAACCGATGTGGACGTGCTGATGATCACGGTGCCGGCCGCGTGAGCGCAGCATGACGAAGCCAAAAGCTGGTGAGCACGGCGGCGGCCGCGCGCCGAAGGGTCCGCTTCCCGACGGCACACGACTGCGCGTGGTGCAGCTGTTGGCCACAGGGACCAACGGTGGCGCGCAAGAGAGCGTGGTGAGCACCGTGCTGCGCCTCGATCCATCGCGGCACGAGACCCACATCATCTCGCTCTCGCACGGCAGCACCATGGCCCGCCTGCAGCGCCTTGGATTCGCTACCGAGGTGATTGAAGACGAGAACGACCAGCGCGCCGCCGAACTCCTGGCCGACCGCCTCATTACCCTCAGCGCCCAGGTGCTGCACGCACACATGTACCGCGCCGAGGTGGTCGGGGTGGCCGCGCTCGACATCGTCGAGCAGCGCACTGGGCATCGCCCGTACATGGTTTCGACCGTGCATTCGAGCCGCTTCCGCTCCCCCGCTGATCGCGAGCTACTGGAGCGCATTACCCCCAAGATCAATCGCCTGATTGCGGTGAGTGACGCCATCGTCGACAAGCTCGTTGCGGAAGGGCGCGACAGTACACCTATCAGCCGCATCTACAACGGTGTCGACCTGGAGCGCTTCGACCAAGCAACGGGCGGCGAAAGTATCCGCGCCGAATTCGACATCCCGGCGAACGCACCACTCGCGGTGGTGGTGGGACGCCTTGAGCCTGAGAAGGGACACCCAACGCTCATTGAAGCGTGGCCCGTGGTGCATCACCACTTCACATCGGCGCACCTTCTTGTTGTGGGCGAAGGATCAGAGCGCGATCGGCTTGAAGGGCTCGCCGCCGCCCATCTCCGCGCGGAGATCTGCTGCGCCAGCGTGCACTTCTTGGGGCGCCGTGAAGATGTGCCGCAGATCCTCGCGGCCGCAAATGTGGTGGTGATGCCGAGCTATCGCGAAGCGCAAGGGCTCGCCATTGTTGAGGCACTCGCCGCAAACCGACCGGTCATCGCCAGCAACGTTGGTGGCATCCCCGAAATGATTCACTCGGGTGAGAACGGTCTCCTTGTTCCATCGCACGACCCTTCGGCACTTGCTGCCGCGATCTCGCTGCTCTTTAAAGATCGCGCGCTCGCCGATCGCCTCGCGGACGCAGGGCATAAACTCGTGCACGAGAAGTTCTGCGTGGACGACATGTTGCGCGACATTGAAGCGATCTATCAGCTTGCAGTTGGTGGACCTGTAGGCGAGGTGCCAGACCGGCACGGCGTGCGCACCGCGCACCAGTAACGTACTAGCTGCGAACAGCGCTCCAGTAACGCTCCACCGCACCGCCTCGACCGCTCTGCAGCGCAACCGTGGCACCCTGCGTGCGAACTGCATCGGCCATCTTCTCAACGGATCCGAAGAGGTGCGGCACCTGTGACTCGTATTGCGCAATGCCCTGGATCTTTTGTTCGATCACATCGGTGATGTCGGCGATCTCGGGCGTGAGGCGAATGTTCGCTGGTAGACCGGCGGTGTAGGTGGCTGGGAGCCCGGCCGATGGATCAAACTGTTGCCAGTAGGCGTACGGGAAGTCTTCGTAGAAGGCAACCTTGTCGCTCCAATCAATGCCAGGCATCGTCCATGCCTGTGCGTCGCCGAGCAGCGCTGCGCCAACGCGACGGCAGAGCTGGTGGTCAACATGCGAGCCGATGCCGAGTGGGAAGTAGACGCGCTGCGGCTCAAGTCGCGCGATCTCCTTGCGCAGCAGATCAATCGGCGCCGCATCGTTCTCACGCACGCTGCCAAGCAACTGCTCGTCGCCTTCGTAGCCGCGGAAGACGGCGTCGGGAAGATCAAGGAAGACCACGGCAGCTTCGGCGAAGAGTGCGTAGCGCTCGTCCTCTTGTCGTCGCTTCGCCATCGCCTCGCCTGCTGCTGCGGCAACGGCAACGGCACCCGGATCGATCACGCCCTGACCATTGCTCGTGTCGCGGGTGCGTCCACCTGGAAGTGAGGTTGCGCTGATGTCGGCGCGGCGGTACCAGGAGGCTCGCTGCCAGAACTCTTTGGCGCTCTCGTCGGCTTCGCGCTGCGTCTCCTTGAGCCGTGATGGTTCGGCCTGCCATGGGGCGAGTGCGTCGGCCGTTTCGCCCGGCACCGCGTTGTCGGCGGCAATCGAGCCGCTGTCGAACGCCTGCGTTGCCGGCCAGATCGCCTTGCCACCAAAGCCGAGCGCCTGTCGCTGATACGGGGTGAGGCGCTCAAGGTCGCCGTGACCGGAGTAAATGCTGAGGATGATCACGT
>Ga0214917_10002213_pt1 | contig 24034 bp, 22 predicted proteins | sample LL_1208_BB_MetaG_FD_177983 | JGI IMG/M metagenome (GOLD analysis project Ga0214917, IMG submission 177983) | Freshwater microbial communities from Lake Lanier, Atlanta, Georgia, United States - LL_1208_BB | ecosystem: Environmental > Aquatic > Freshwater > Lake | place: USA: Georgia | collected...
GGAAGCAAATTGGAGTCAATGAGATCACTGACTCTCGTGAACTTCCATTCTTCATTCAATGGTTAACCGCAGATCACCCATCACGAGATGGAAAGGCTGTTGCTGCAATTGAGAAGATTACGATTGCAGATACTGATCACTTAGCTGATTCTTGGTTTAAGTCAGAAATCCTTGGTGGACTAAACGGTGCGGATGTCGAATTTGTTGATCCAAAAACTAATGATGGCGAGTACGGAATCGTTGCTGTTCAATTAACAACGCCAACTGGTTCCGTAGTTCTTGATTAAGTAGGTTTACCCCAAGCTTTTTCACAAAGTTCGATAGTTCCATCTTCAAAAGTGATGGAAGATCTTTGAACGTTATTTGCATCAGCTATTGAGTTCAAATGGTCCCAAGATTCAACCAGTCTTATTTGACTTTTACCGTCGAAAGATTGACCAAGCCAGGCCATAAACTTATTACTTTGGTGGTCAAAGCGGACTCCTAAAGTATTCATTAATTTTCTCCTTAATTTAGATTCTTGAACTGTTTCATGACCTACTGACAAACTCAATGGGCTGACCATTCCTATCCACAGCTAGGCCTAATTGGTCTGCTGAAACACTTCAAGGAAATTGTTCCCACCCGGCATACCAACTCGGCCACCCAAACCCACACCCTGGCGTTGCTTTCCGACACAGTACTGAGAATCACTCTAATATCCACTCGCTTTGTGACAACCCGATTTCACTTCTGCAATACCTGGGGGCTTTTGATTTCCCGAGCACTCCCCAAGCTCGGGAGAAGTGAAAGGAGGTGATAGCTATGGTTCCAGAACTTAACTGGACCTCAATTGCGGAGACTTTTATTAAGTCTCTTTTTGGATACTTGTCCAAGAAACGCAAAAGTCGCCGCAGTAACGGCGACCATGCGAGCAAATAGCTAGGCTCACTTAGCAGAGAACCCCTCGGGAATTAATTCCTGAGGGGTTCTTTATAGCATTTAAATCCTTATCGAATCAAGCACCTAATCCACGAGTGAATTCTCCTTTGGTCACCCGGACAAAATCACACGCCTGGTATACAAACCTAAAACTTTCCAAGTCACCTCGATCCTAGGTGCTGGATTGCCCATCGTACGGATCGCATTTAAAACGTGGATCCTGTCATTTGGATACCACACCTCCTTGGTAAATCCTGTTTCCCTACCAATGCCTTCGTGAACAAAGACCTTCACTTTCACAGCCTTCTTGTGGCCAACGTGAACTAAATCAGGTGGCCTAGTTGCTTCCCCTTGAACCAACATCCATTTAACCGGGCCGCCAGCGGTTCGAGGAAATACATATCCAAGCACGCTGACTAACAGGGCAAAAAGTGAAATATAGAGGCTCATGTAGGAACAATTTCAGTAGGGACTGACAAACTCAACGTCATGACCATTCCTATCCACAAGCTGAATATCCACCGAACTAGCCACAAGAAGGCGGCGGATGGCTCACTTGGGTTTTTGCAACTGATGATATTTCAAAGGTTGAAGAGAAGTTCGGACGCAGTGCAATCGAAGGTCACCGCACACGCCCAGATGGTAGCGATCTAAAGTGGAAGCAAATCGGAGTTAATGAGATTACCGATTCCCGCGAACTTCCCTTCTTTATTCAATGGTTAACAGCTGATCACCCATCACAAGATGGGAAAGCAGTTGCTTCGATTGAGAAGATCACGATTGCGGATACTGAGCAGTTATCAGACTCATGGTTTAAGTCAGAGATCCTCGCGGGATTAAATGGAACAGATATTGAGTTTATTAACCCGTCAACGAATGAGGGGGAGTCGGGGATTGTTGCGGTGCATTTGATGACGCCGGGTGGTGTTGTGAAATTGGATTAAGTCTTCAAGCGGTTTAAGTAATTATCCCACTCGCTTGATTTACTTCAGAAAATCTCGAATCTGTAGATTCCAATTAAATATTTTAAAATTAACCAGCAGTGATTCCAAGTCTTTTGAGTTGGGGCAATACTCAATACGAGATAGTGAATAAGTCAGAGGATAAAATAAAGGTATGAGGTGATTTGCCAATTACTGAAGGTTAAGGAAGATACAAGGCAATACACCTCAATTCAATGTATTGATCCCCCCAGACGATCAATAGTTTTCTATCTCACCTCAATGCTCTTTAGCTGGTAAACCAACAAAGGTTTTTCCGGCTGATAGGTCATTAGTAACAACGGCACCAGCGCCGACGATTGCAAAATCTCCTATTGTTATTCCGGGAAGTACCGTAGCGCCAGTGCCCACGAATACCCCGGTCCCCAATCTTACGCTTCCGCAAATCGTAACTGAAGGAGCAATGACAGAATAGTCACCAATTTCAACATCATGATGAATTGAACTCCTCACATTCAGCTTAACAAACCTACCCAACTTTACATTTGGGCCAACAAAAACAAAGTCGGCCACGGTTGTGCCCATAGAATCTTGAATCTCTGTTCTAATTACTGAAGTATCTGATATCAGAGAGGTGGGATTTAAGTTGAATTCCGAATCTAGAGTTAATCGTCGTTTTGGATCATCTAATCCAAAAAAAAAGGTATTTTGCCCTGAAGACAATACCTTCAATATGTTGTCATCACCGAGAAAGTTTAAATCTGGATAACGTTGGTCTAAACTAGGCGCAACATAGTTCGTCACAGAGTATCTTTTTAAATGAAAGATTAAATCCGGATCAATACCTAGTGATATTTTCAATTTATGCCTCAGGTTCAAATAGGTTGGAGCGAAGCCGAAGCCTAGAAAATTTGGGAATTCTCACGAGGCATCCATTCTTCAAACTCACTGTTTGATGACCATACATTACTCCAAATTTAGGTTGTTTTAGGACTAACAAAATAGATTCTTGTTAAGGGAGGTTCCAAAATGATCCAAAGAGAGGCTTTATGTCATCATTCCATCCAAATGGTTGCCATAAGTACCTTCCACTTTAGATTTTAGTAGCGAGCGACACGTTGTGCTTCTGTCATTAAAGTCTTTCTGTTTCACTAAAATTGACTCATGGAAAAGAAAGACAGTAACTCACTCCGGCTAAATTCTTGGGTCTCATTAATTGAAACTAATATAGAAAAAGATCCAGAGTCCTATTTTCATTTAAGGGTACCAGACTATGTATTTGTACTCGCAATGACCGAAAGTGGAAAAGTCCCATTAGTGCAACAATATAGAATTCCACTCGAACGAAACTCGTTAGAGCTACCTGCAGGTTTAATAGAGTCAAACCAAACCCCTTTAGAAACAGCAAAAAGAGAATTAGAGGAAGAAACCGGCCTAAAGTCACAAAAGTCCGTTTTCCAACTTCCCCCAATGGTTCTAGATTCGGGAAGAATTCAGAATAAAGCACACGGGTTTGTTTTTCTTGGGGTGGAAGAACTTACAGAATTAGAGATGAAGACAGCGGAACTAAAGACAATTTGGGTCACCGCGGAGGAACTTTTGTCTATGGCGATCTCGGGAAAAATTGATCACATGGGACAAGTAGCTCTCATTCTTTGGGCTGCAATGGCTGGCCATTTAGGGGATGAGATTAAAAGGAAGGGTGGAATTTTTGTATAACTGTCAATATTGTACCAATACAGAAATCACGGAAGTGCTTTACTTAGGGGCCCTTCCGCCAGTAAATGACCTACGAAGTTCAAGCGATGAGCTGGGGGAGGTGGGATTTTTCCCATTACCTTTTTGTCATTGTGAAAATTGTAGTCTTACTCAAATCGGAGTCAGACTAAAAAGAGAGGTTATATTTCCACAGACATATCCGTATTTATCAGGAGTAACGAAGAGTCTAGTTAAGAATTTTTCTGAACAAGCCGACAAAGTAGTCTCTTATTTGAGTTTGGCTCAGACCGATTTAGTTGTAGACATTGGGTCAAATGATGGTAGTTTGCTCAATAATTATCTGAAGTACTCAAGGATTCTTGGTATCGAACCAAGCCAAGCAGCTGACATAGCAAATTCAAATGGCATCACAACACTAAACACTTATTTTGATAAAAAAAGTGTGATAAAAATTAAAAATGAGTACGGCAAGGCAAGGCTCATTACCGCATGCAACGTTTTTGCCCACATTGATGACATCCCAGAATTGTTATCAAATATAGGCGAACTGCTGGCCGAAGACGGAATTTTTCTGACAGAATCTCACTACTTACTTAAATTAGTAGAAACTCTTCAATTTGACACCATCTATCATGAACATTTGAGGTATTATACAGTAACTTTTCTTGAAAAAATGTTTAGAGAACATGGTCTTGAGATCTTTAAGGTTGAAAACATACCCACTCACGGAGGCTCGATAAGGGTTTGGGCAAGTAAGCCTGGAAGTCACCTCGTAACAGAAACCGTGGAAGAATTCTTGCTAAATGAAGATATTGCCGCGATTTCTAAGTTGGAAAAATTGCAGGAATTTGCGAACAGAGTTATCTCATGGAGAAACAATTTTCGATTAGTTCTTTCAGAGTTGATATCCTCTGGCGCAAGAATAGGGGGGATAGGGGCACCATCTCGAGCATCAACTCTTATCGCATTCACTGGTCTAACGGAATTGGATCTCCTAGCAGTGGGAGAAGTGCAAAATTCAGCAAAAATCGGAAAGTACATGCCTGGGACCCGAATTCCAATTATTGCGGAAAGCGAGTTACTCAGCCAAGACCCGACGCACTTATTGATACTTTCATGGCACATCGAAGAGCCCATAATGAAGTCATTGAGAGATATGGGCTATAAAGGAAGCTTTATAGTTCCTCTCCCAAGCCCTAGGGTATTGCAATGAAAACAGGGTATTTCAAAAAGGAAAATGTTGTAGTTGTTGGTGGCTGCGGACACATTGGACTTCCGTTGAGCTTGATTTTGGCACAGCTCGGCCACAATGTCACGGCTCTAGACGTGAATCAAAGCTTGGTCGATCAAGTCAATTCAGGAACAATGCCATTTCTGGAGGAGGGCGCACCTAAATTGCTAAGTGAATCCCTGGAGTCGTCTCAATTTAAAGCTACTACAGACTTTGCATCTATCGGTAAAGCTGAAGTTATAATTATTTGCATCGGTACACCTGTTGATGAACATATGAGTCCTGTTCCACGAGTATTTACAGACCTACTTGATTTGATGAAGCCGTTTTTGAATTGCAATCAATTGCTTATACTTAGATCTACGGTTTACCCAGGCACTACTATGTTGGCTTCTCGGCATCTACAAGAAGTTGGAGTCGATATTGCATTTTGCCCAGAGAGAATTCTTCAAGGGAAGGCAGTACAAGAGCTCAAGTCCCTTCCCCACATTGTTTCGGGGGTAACAAAAAAAGCCGAAAAACGTGCTGAAGCGTTTTTCTCTGAACTTGGGAAAGTAGTTCTGGCAAAAGTTGAGGAAGCCGAATTTGCAAAGTTGTTCCTAAATACTTATAGATATATCGAATTTGCTACAACTAATCAGCTTTATACGATTGCGAATGACGCTGGGGTCGACTATTCGAGGGTCTTAGAAATTATGAAAGAAGAATACCCGCGTGCAGCAAAGTTACCTGGACCGGGATTAACTGCTGGCCCTTGCCTCATGAAAGATACAATGCAGTTAGTATCCTACTCCCAGAACCGATTCAGCATAGGGGCTGCAGCTTTTTTTGCCAATGAAGGGCTAGCCCTTTACATTGTTGAAAAACTGATGGAAGTTTACAAACGCGATAATCTAAAGGTCGGGCTGTTGGGAATGGCATTTAAGGCGAATAATGATGACATTCGCTCCTCATTAAGTTATCGAGTAAAAAAGGCATTTTTACTTGGCGGCGCTGTGGTGTTTGCAGCAGATTCTAGAGTTACATCAGATTTAACTTTAGTTTCAGAGGAGATTGTAATACGTGAATGCGACATCATCGTTATATGTGCTCCTCACGATGAATACAAGACACTTGACTATTGCGGTAAACCCGTGTTCGACATTTGGAATATCCTCGGGAGAGGTAATTTGATTCATGTCGCGAAGGATTAATTCAGAACCGATTGAGTGGTGGAGCGTAAAAACCAGCGATGTTAACTTTGATGGATTAAAAAGTGTCTTAAAGAACAACTTCCCAAACGAGGGTCCCGTTACACTTTTCCTTGAGGAGTTTTTTAAGGACTATTTCAAAGTGAATCATGCCGTCTTAACGACAAGTGGAACAATTGCAATTTACTTAGGACTTAAAGCAATCGGAATAGGCCCAGGTGATCGAGTTGCAGTTCCAAACTTGACTTTTATCGCAACCGCTAACGCGGTATCGCTAACTGGAGCCACCCCAGTCCTTATAGATGTGCTTGAAAAGAGTCTTTGTATTGATCCAGTGAAATTGGAAGCAGAGCATTTAGTTTCCCCACTCAATGCCGTGATTCCAGTTCACGTTAGTGGAAGATCTGCGTTTTCTGTTGAGCTAAACAATTTGATTAAGCGTCTTGGATTGCCATGCGTAGAGGATGCCGCTGAGGCTTTTGGAAGCAAAGACCCGATTACAGGCAATTTTCTTGGAACTATTGGTTCCGTAGGTGCATTTTCTTTCAGCCCAAATAAGTTGATTACATCAGGTCAAGGTGGATTGGTCCTGACAAATGATTTAGCAATCAATAATGCCATTCGCGAAATTAAGGATCAAGGACGCCTGGTTAGGGGGACGGGTGGTGACGATTTACATAACTCTGTGGGATTCAATTTTAAATTTACAGACCTGCAGGCAGCCCTTCTTGCGGGTCAAACAAAATTAATAAGTAAACGCATTCATCACTTAAAGAACGTTTATGAATACTACCGAGAACACATTAAAAGACACGAGATTTTAAAGGAATTCAACACAACCGAAGGTGAGTTTCCACTCTGGCCAGACGTTCAATTAGCTGATAGGTCAAAAATTGAAAAAAAATTGCAAACTGCAAACATAGGTTACAGGCGTGTATGGCATCCACTTTCAACACAAACACCTTATAGAGTTGATACTTCAAGTCTAAGTGTCAGTTTACAAGTGGCACCCAAGTGTCTTTGGTTACCAAGTTCATTCAACCTGAAGAGAAAAAATCTTGCTTCAATAGTTGCTGAAATAAATGAAGTAGATATTCCACGATGAGATACCTTGTAACTGGCGGGACCGGATTCCTAGGTAGGGCAATTGTTACGAAACTGCTCGGACAGGGGCATTATGTGAAGGTGCTTGACAATAACTTTCGAGGTAAGCCTTCTATATTGCCTTCATCTTTGTCTCTAGAGGTGATTCAAGGTGACATTCGCAATCCGGAATGCGTGGAGGCAGCCGCGAATGGGATCGATAGCATAATACATTTGGCATTCATAAATGGAACGCGTCACTTTTATGAACAACCAGGATTGGTAGTTGATGTTGGAATTAGAGGCATGATAAACGTCGCTGAATCTGCGCGGAAGAATGGCGTGGAAGAGCTCGTGCTATTCTCCACATCAGAGACTTATCAGAGTCCCACATTAATTCCGACACCTGAGGATGTACCTCTAGTAGTTCCTGATGTTTTAAACCCGCGGTATTCGTATGGGGGGGCAAAAATAGCTTCAGAACTTTACCTAGTGAATTACTGCACTACTTTCCTAAAAAGTTGGCGAATCATACGCCCACACAATATTTATGGCCCAAAAATGGGTAATGATCACGTGATTCCGAATTTGATTTCGAAGATAAAGCAGAACGATCGATCTATTTCAATTCAAGGAGATGGTAAACAAACTCGCTCATTCTGTCATGTAAAAGATTTTGTGAGCGCATTTGATTTGGTAATAAAACCTTCAACTCCGGATGGAATTTACAATATAGGAGTAGAATCTGAAATCCGAATAATGGATCTTACAAAAATGTTGATGAGATTGATGGGAAAAGATTTGTCAGTCGAGGTTTCTTCAGGTAATTATGGTGAACCAATTCGTAGATGCCCTGACATTTCTAAGATTCGTAACTTAGGCTTCAAGCCCAAAATTGATTTGGAGAATGGCCTATTGACATGCCTAGAGTAGAATCCTTTTGAGTAATAAAATTTCAGTTGATTTGGATTTATGATTGCCCAAAGACAAGCCTAATTTAGGAAAAACAATCCTCAGGCAAAATCATGGGAGTGGTGGAACAAATATAAAGATGAATTGCTTTTGAAAGACATCAACTAGAAATCTTCTTAAAAAACATTATATCTTAACCTTCCGATACTATAAGAAGGTATCTTCCGGAAACAAATGAGAAAATTATTTAGGAGAGCTCGGGGAGTCATTTTTGAGTAGTATCAAGAAACCTAGTCGAAAGGACGAAAAAACTAAGTACCTTTCAATTGTTGTAGCTTCGCGCCTGGATGGTTATGGAGATAATCAAGAACTTAGGATGCAGCTGTTCTTGAATCACTTGGAGATCAATTCCAAATTATACTTTAATGATATTCCCTGGGAACTTGTAATTGTTGACTGGAACCCACCGAATTCTGAAGCACAAATAAAAAATAGCCTTGTGATTAGGGATTATCCTGAATTACCTATACGTCACGTGACGTATTGTTTGAGTGACGTGGAAATTACAGAAGAACGTCTCCCATTCAATCTACATAAAGCTCTCAATGTGGGAATATTTGAGGCAAATGGAACCTTTTGCCTCATTTCAAATTTTGATTGTTTTTTTTCAAGGGAGATTTTCGAGACAATCGGCACAAAACAAATAGGATTAAACTATTTGTATCTCGCCGATAGACTTGATGTTTCGAATGCATCTTTGGAAGATTGGTTCTACTTTACTGAAGCAATAAAATCTCATGCACTTGAAAGTTATCCTCTAAAGAATGGGATTCTGAATATACGACACACTAGTAACACTGTAGGTGAAGAGAAACCAATTACGTTGGCCTATCCATATCAATCCGAGGATATAGCAGAGGAAATAAACAAATACGAAAAAGTTACAGGATCTATAGTTTCATGGAAATGGCAAACTGCCATTTATTTTTGGCTTTACATGTTTAGGGCGGCTCTAAGGAAAAGAGCGAAGGTTTCTGAAACTATCAATCATGCTCTTTCTAAATTTGGTATACACACAAATGCATCTGGCGACTTTATTTTGGCCCCCCTCGGCGCTTTGAAAGAAGTTGGCGGTTTCAGCATTCTTACAAATCAATATTGGCATCTTGACAGCGATCTTGTATTCAAACTCTTAAAGTCCGGTTTATTGCATGCCTCTTTCATTCGCCCAGCAAGAGTTACACATCTAACAACTGAGTTAAGCGGGGGGAGAGATTCTCGATACATTAATTCGCGTAGCTATGCAGATATGTGCAAACGATGGGTCGAAATGTGGAAAGTGCATTTTAGTCAAAGGAAACATCAGGTTTAATCCTTCAATAAGAGTCAAGAATGTTCTTTATATGGCTCCCAAATATCGGGCAGGAGCGAGAAATGGACATGATTACTGGGTGTGATTGCTTTAGGTGCCAATTTGTGAAGTAATTAGTAAGTGCCAACCCAAATTCTTTTCTAGAGCCTTAAAAACCTCTCGGGGCATTGCTTGAAACCAAGACTCTCGCGCATAATTATACTTTTTATATTCATCTACAACGTAAGGAAAGATGTGATCTTGTTCGATTGATACAAGAGAAAATCCTGACTCATTCAGTTTCTCTGTAATCTCAAGATCTGTGTAGGTGTTTGCAATAGGACACCCAAACTGTGCTTCAGGTTGGTCCAAACCAGCTGCGATCATTGCACTCTTCCAAGAGTTTTCAGCATAAACCATCATCTTGAATACCGAATTACTATGCATAAGGCTATGGATACCTTTAAGAGCATTTTCTAAACTTGGGGTGTGGTGGAGAACGCCAAAGGAATAAATCAGGTCAAATGTTTCACCTTTTAAAAGTTGATCAATTTCTTCAGCATTTCCCTCAATAAACCTGCCTGACAAACCAAACACCTCAAAACGTTTCCTGGCAAGATTCAATGACTCCGATGAAAGTTCCACACCTGTGTAAATTGCACCATTTCTAGCAAAGTTAGTAGCGTCAGTCCCCATCCCGCAACCTATTTCTAGAACACGCTTGCCAGCCCATTTAGGAAAATCGGCAAAGGCTGGAATGTGAGGTTCTACAAAGTACTTTCTTTCTTCTACTTCATCAAAATACTGTTTTGTTCCAATTGGCGCATTTGAATGACGTAAATTGCAAGGCCTGGCATTCCAAAAATCCTGAACTTCTTTTAATGAGGGCTTAGTTTGGGACATGTTAGTATTCTATCCGAACTTAGATCTTAATGGCCCATCTCACCATTCGTTTTAATGGTGTTCGGATAAAGGTAGGAAGTTGTTTTGCAATACGAATTAACGGTGCACTTAAATTAAACTGCAATCTGCGGGTTGGTGAGACTGACCAGTCCTGTCTTGACTGCAACTTAAGGCCATAGTCAGCAACAACACCACCCATAAGGATTACCTCTTGCATCAAGCTCAGTTCAGGTTTTGCCAAAATTTTTCCAGATAGAACCGAAGTGTAATTATTAAAAAGAGGAAGACTAAAGTATTTTCTCGCAAGTTCTCTCGTTGCCCAATTCTGAGCTCTAATGACTGCCACGCGCACATTTGGGTTCGAATAAATACTTGCGATCTGCCCAGTGTTTGCAACAATCAATCCTGATCGAATTGCATCCTGGTTTTTCCCTCCACCATAAGAATGACTAAAAATTGGCCGAAGAGATTCCACGCCATAGTCCAATATCAGTAGGGAGACATCGAGATTTTGATTTTCACTCTTTTTCTTCTTGAAGGAATTAAGATCTAGAAATTCAATTCTAATCTTGTAACTCTCGCAAATCTCAGATAAAGCTGACCTTGTTGCCTTGTTGACCGTATAACAATGGACGAGAGAACCAACGGCAAGTATTGAAATCTCATCAGCCAAGAAGATTTTGACCCGTGAAAGATTATAATCTAAGCGACTTGAAATATTGCCAATATCTTCAGCCTCTGAAGTTGCATGTCCATGTTCGCTTTGAGAAGTTGATAAATAATCTGGAATACCTTCAAGTTTAGGAAGCAGGTGAATCTCTTCTAAGGCAATATCTGAGAGTCCCCAGGTGTCGGAATTGATGTAGGGGTTATTGACTTCTGAAAGAGAATTTGTCTCGGATGCACCGTGATAAGGAGTGGAATTGCGTAAATGATTTTGATGAAAAATTACTAAATCTGTCTCACTAATCAATTGAGGTTTATGCACGCTTATTCGTGCCATTTGTAATGTAAGTCGGGAATCAACGTGCCAACCTTTTTTCATTTCTTCCGGGAATCCTGTCAATTCTGTCCACAAAGATTGAGTAGCTAACTGAAAATCGCCAACACCATCGGGAATTGGAAAATCAGTAGCGGTGGCCGAGTCAACTCGAATTCGATTTAACACATTCTGATTTTTGTACCACTCTAAAATTAGATTAGAAGTTGAACTTGGATCACGTCGATCCATATCGTCCCAAACGAATTCAGGTATTTCGAATCTATACGTTAACCACAATGTTTCTTGAAGGTTTTGAAAAATTTCTTGAAAATTCTTCCCACTTGGACTTGCAAAAAGTATGTCTGTATTAGTTGAGAGTATCCATTTTGAACTAGGAGAGGCACGTCTGATTCCTACATTTCTAGCAATTGGCTCTATTAAAGCTCTGTTAGAACCTTCAGAAACGAGATTATGTACAGATTCGGGAACTCGAATAATGCGTAAAAATGACTTAGTTTTTGACAGTAAATCGTCTTGAATACTCTTCGGCATCACGGGGTAGCCGGCAGGGGTATTCCAATCCACAAATATGATTTCGTCACCCTCAGAAAGCATCTGTGCCATCGAATTAAGGCTGCTGGAGACTCTTTTTGACAGGTTATAACCATGATTGTCGTTGCGTCCAACAACCACGATGGAGATCATTATTGGTACCCTTCGGAACGGAACTCGACGATGGTTCAATCTTAATGGTAACGGAGTCTAGAAAATGGATCTGGCGGTAATCGGCCTTGGAAAACTTGGGTTACCTCTTGCAGCGCTACTTGCGTCGAGTAAAAATAAAGTTAAAGGATTCGACGCGCTCGATTCTGTGCGCACTGCGATTCGAAACAAAACCCTCGACACTAACGAACCGGGCCTAATTGATTTACTAAATGAAGACAGCATTCAATTAGAAGTTGTTGATTCGATAGCTGAGTCGATAAAGGGTGTCGAGGCAGTATTCATTATTGTGCCAACTCCAAGCCTTGCATCCGGCCATTTCACAAACGAATATCTTTTGAATGCAATTTCCGAGATTGGGCAAGCGTTAGATCCAACACAGAAGTTGGTCATTGATGTTGTTAGTACGGTCATGCCTGGGTCCTGTGATGGACCGATCAAAGTTGCTCTTGAACAAAGCTCAGGACGAAATATTGGAGAAGATTTAGGGCTTTGCTACAACCCGGAATTTATCGCTCTAGGTTCTGTCATTCATGACATGGAAAATCCAGACATGCACTTAATTGGTCAATCAAGTGACTGGGCGGGGGAAGTCATAGAAAATGCATTAAAGTCCATGGTGAAGAAACAAGTACCATCAAGACGTATGAATTTGAAAGAGGCAGAGCTGGTAAAAATTGCTGTAAATAACTTTGTGACTATGAAAATTTCATATGCAAATATGTTAATGCAAGGTTCAACACTTCTAGGTGGAATAGATATTGATGTTGTCACTGACGCTATTGGATTAGATTCAAGAATTGGCCGCAAGTACCTTAAAGCTGCTGCCGCATATGGGGGTCCATGCTTTCCAAGAGACACAAAAGCATTAAATGCACTTTATAAAGATCTAGGTTTGGCTGACACTCTTTCACAAGCGACACAGGTCATTAACGAGTCACACTCAGAGTTTATTGCAGATCAAATTAGTAAGAATCTTACAAAAGGCATGACAGTTGGAATTGCGGGAATTTCTTATAAGACCGGCACAACCGTGACTGACGAGAGCCCGGGATTGGCACTTGCTAGTGCTTTAGCAAGTCGTGATTTTAAAGTTGCTTTGTGGGATGATGAAGGAGCGACATTGCATAGTACGTCTTTAACCGAGTCATATAGAGTTTTCAATTCCGATTATGATTTAATTTTGAATTCTGATTTTATTGTTATAACTCGACCATTAAATGATGTTTCTAATTTTGCTTCGGCGATCAGAAAAACAACCAAACCATACATTGACCTATGGCGTCAGTTCTAAAGTTAATTAATGACTAGGTCAGAAAAAAAAGCTGAACTTTTTGTCGACGGTGTGCAAAAAGAGAACGAGCCAATTTGCGTTATTATTACGACCTTTAATCGCAGGAAGATTACCCGTAGATTTCTCATTTCCCTTGTAAAAGAGTTGGGAAAATGCAAATTTTCGAGCACAATCATAGTCGTTGATGATTCATCAAAAGATGGAACTCCAGAAATGGTTAGTCAAGAGTTTCCGGGTATTACGTTATTAAAGGGCTCCGGTGATTTGTATTGGGCTGGTGGGGTTCGTTTAGCCATCAGTCACCTCGGAGATAGCCTAAATGAATTTCGGGGAATATTGCTTTTAAACGATGATGTCGTATTGGCCGACGAATCCATTTCATCAATAACCAAAATCGCCGAGGAGCATGGTGGGATAATTGGGGGAACTGTTGTAACTCACACCGGCGAGATTGAATCTACAGGCGGCACTCTTGGCCGACTATGTAAACCAAAGCAAAAGCGGCGAATTGCAAATGGCGTGGTTCAAAACTGTGACTTGCTTCCAGGCCACGTTTTGTATATCCCGATGAAAGTTTATAAAAGTCTCGGAGGATTTGATGTAAATCTTCCTTACAGATTTATAGATTTAGAATTCTCCCTAAGGGCAAAGCGAGCGGGGATTCCAGTTTTACTTGGCCCGAAAGTAGTAGCTTTCACGGACCAAGTTCATAATTATTTTAATGAAACTTCATCAATGCGCGGGAGTTTTTCCGAACTCATCCAGAACATCCTTTTGCATCCGAAAGGTCCCCATTGGAGAGAAAGTGCCTATTACTTAAAGAAAGTGTCACCAATACTGTGGTGGCTTTGGCTTCCATTTTTCTATCGTGCTTTCTTTGTTGCACTCATCAGAAGTTACTTTGAAATGTTCTTCCTTGATCAAAAAAGAAAATAGTCTCAGTTACACTTGAAAAATGAAGTTGCGCGTGGCTCTTGCTCAAATCAACCCAACGGTTGGTGACCTTGTGGGTAACGCTGCGCTGATCTCAGATTCAGTGGCACAGGCTCAGGCACAAGGTGCCAATCTGATCATCTTTCCCGAAATGATTGTGACGGGCTATCCCGTTGAGGATTTAGCTCTTCGTCCATCCTTTCAGGCAGCAAGCATTCGGGCAGTTGAAGAGATTGCTGCCAGCATTTCAGGAGACATCGTTGCCGTTGTTGGTTACTTGGACCAAGGACCAAAGAATGCGGTTGCGATAATCCATGATGGAAAAATCAAAGCTAGATATGTAAAGCGCCATCTGCCTAATTACGGCGTCTTTGATGAGTTCCGAAACTTTGTGCCAGGGGATCAAAGCCTGGTGGTGAGAATCCATGGGGTCGATGTTGCAGTTGCGATCTGTGAAGATATTTGGCATTCACTTGATTCAATTGCATCCCGTACTCCTGGATTATTAGTAGTTCCTAATGGTTCACCATTTGAACGCAATAAAGATGATGTGCGATTAGGGCTTGTGCAAAAGCGGGCTAAAGAGATCGGCGCCCCTATTGCCTATGTCAATATGACCGGCGGACAGGATGATTTAGTTTTCGATGGCGACACCATTGTGGTTGGCAAAGATGGAGCTTTGCTGGCCCGCACACCTCAGTTTGATGATCAATTAATTCTTGTCGATATTGATTGCCAAGAGGGCACATCGCGTCCTGATGTTGTGATCTCTGAAGAGCCAACTTCGCATTCAACTCAAGTTGAATCAACAATTGCTACACCACTTTCAGATGAAGCTGAAATGTGGCAGGCACTTGTGATGGGGCTTCGCGATTATGTGAGCAAGAATGGTTTTAGATCAGTTGTCCTTGGATTATCTGGCGGAATTGATTCAGCGCTAGTTGCTGCGATTGCAATCGATGCACTGGGTGCAAAGCGAGTCAACGGTGTTGCAATGCCCAGCAAGTATTCATCTGGGCATTCAGTAGAAGATGCTCAAGCATTGGCAGATGCCACAGGTATTCATTTCAGAGTTACTCCGATTGCACCCATGGTTGATGCCTACATGGATAACCTGGTGCTAAAGGGTTTGGCTGAAGAGAATCTGCAGGCCCGAGTTCGTGGCACAACGCTGATGGGAATTTCTAATCAAGAAGGTCATCTTGTTTTAGCAACAGGAAATAAGAGCGAGCTAGCTGTTGGTTACTCAACCTTGTATGGCGATGCCGTAGGTGGCTTTGCTCCAATTAAGGATATTTATAAAACCGATGTTTGGGCACTGTCTAGATACCGCAATGCACTTGCTCTAGAGCGGGGCGAGACACCACCAATTCCAGAACGTTCTATTACAAAAGAACCAAGTGCCGAACTGCGCCCTGATCAAAAGGACTCTGACTCTCTGCCTGACTATGCAGTTCTGGACAAAGTACTTCGCGCTTATGTTGATGAAGATCATGGATATGAGGCGCTACTGGCTGACGGGTTTGATCCTGAATTGGTACGCCGCGTTATTTCATTAGTAGATAAAGCTGAATATAAGCGGCGTCAATATCCACCTGGCACCAAGGTTTCTATCCGTGCATTCGGTAAAGATCGCCGTTTGCCAATGACTTCACGCTGGAATGAGCAGTGAAGTCATTTTGAAACTACGTTTACCTGGTCGTTGATCCATGCATAAGTTTTTTCTAAACCTTGCTTAAGAGACATTTCATAGTCCCAGCCAAGGACGCGGCGAATCAACTCGTTTGAAGAGTTACGTCCACGAACTCCAGTGGGTGCATCGAGCTTGTGCTTACGAGTAACTTCTTTTCCGGAAACCTCAGAAACAATCTCGATTAACTGGTTGATTGTCACCATTTCCTCAGATCCAATGTTTATTGGTTCGGTGAAATTTGATTGCATTAAACGGCGAGTGGCCTCGATGCATTCATCAATGAAAAGAAATGAGCGAGTTTGAAGGCCATCTCCCCAGACCTCAATTTCTCCGCCATCGGATGGAAGCTTGGCGATTTTTCGGCAAATCGCCGCAGGGGCTTTTTCACGTCCGCCATCCCATGTACCTTCAGGTCCATAAATGTTATGATATCTAGCAATAGCCACCGGGAGTTTGTAATTACGGTGATAGGAAAGAAATAGTCGCTCCGAGAAAAGCTTTTCCCAACCATATTCGCTATCAGGGTTTGCGGGGTATGCGCTTGATTCTTCGCAGTTTGGGTTATCCGGATCTAGCTGATTATGCTCTGGATACATGCAGGCGCTTCCAGAGTAAAAAAGTTTTGTTTTATTTATTTTATTCGCTTGATTTATGTTTCGTTGGGCATCTAAAACATTTAAGTTGATTGTCGCCGAGTTGTGCATGATATCTGCATCGTGGTCACCAGTGAATACGAAACCGGCACCACCCATGTCCGCAGCAAATTGATAAATTTCATCGAATGCAAAATCTGGCGAAGAAGGCGCAAGGGAGTCTTTAACGGCTTGCTGATCACGCAAGTCACGAATAAAGAACTCATCAGCCTCGGTATGTGAAAATTCCGGCTCCTTTAAATCTATACCTCTAACCCAGTAACCTTCACTTTTTAAGCGTTTCACCATATGGCTTCCGATAAAGCCACCTGCTCCTAGGACTACAGCTCTCTTCACAAAGGAAACATACCAAATAATTCAAAACCACATCCATATGACCAGACATATTTATGACGAAAGTTTATGCCCAGGCACAGAGAGTTCTGCAAACCTACAATTTCAAACTCGCTTGATTTTGAGCAATGATCAAAATACTTACTTAACTCTATAAGGAATTCCGACCATTGATCAATCAAAAAAGGTAGAGTTGAAGCAAATACAAAGAATCTATTTACCAATTAGTTCTGGATAGGCCACGAATCACGAGAAGAGGTTGCACCTGAAATGAGGCTAGATTTTAGACTCTTGACGTATAAGGGTGTGGTTTCTAGTAATTTTCATGAAAAGTGATTGTGACCTAAATTCATGAAAACTGAGAAAATTTTTACCGGATTAGGTAATTTTAAAAATCAAATTCAGAAAGAAACGTGGATTGATTCAATTTTTCTTACTTGTATAACTTTTTCTCTATGGTGTTTAACTGGTCCAAAAAGCGGAATGGGATATGAAACTTCTTTAATTAATTATTCAAATGAAAGAGGCTTTCTTGGAGGATTCATTTTTGTAGACCCGTTACGCCCACTTACATCATTTTCTTATCACGCTGCAAATGAGTTCTCTAAACTTTTATTTAACGGGAGTTTTTTTGGGATTCAGTTATTTTTTTGTTTCCTTCTTGTGTCACGTGTTTTATTTTTCTACTTTATCGTCAAGGATTTATTTCCTAATCAAAAATCTTTAGCACTTATTTCAAGTTTACTATTCGCAACTTACTCCGCTGACGGTGCTACTTTATGGGTTGGCCAAATGAATCAAATCTCTTGCTCCTTGGCTGCTTTAATAAGTCTCCTTTTATTATCAAAATCAACAAAAGCAGATGTAAAAACATTTCTAAATACAAAATTTGTGATGGCACTTGTATTCCAATTTTTTTCGATATGGAGTTATGAGGCTGTCGTCTTTCCTTTGTTAGTTTCTGGAATTACAGTGTTGTATCACAAAGTGCAGGATTCAAAACCACGGCTTTTCTATATTATTAGTTGGGCTTTTTTGCCAAGCTCATATATTTTACTGTTCGCTATTTCAGCACTAAAAAACCCAGACACATATCGATCCTCGCTTGTGCCACAAAACTTGACTCTTGCAAAGGTCTTGACAAATTTATTTATAGAGGTCAAATCAGGACTTGATCCATTTGAATGGTTCATATCAATCACTAGCTATGAAAAATCTTCACTCTATTGTGGAATGACCATGGCGCTGATAACCATATATTACTTGAGGAGCAGAGCAAAAGTAGTCTCAAATGAAAAATCAAAAGGAAAAATATCCCTGCTCAAAACGTACCTCTCTCTATTTTCTATTTCACTTTTGATTTTCATTCCTTTTGCACTCTCGACTAGCGCTATAAGTCTTTGGAGAACGCACCTGATAGCTTCAGCCCCACTCGCTCTTATCATGGGGGTATTCTTATGGAGCCAGTTATTCAATTTCTCTGAACTTCGAATTTTTATAGTTCTAATCATCGGTGCGGTCGTTTTCGCGTCATCTGTGACTTTTTTTGAACGCGGAATAAAGCATCAAATGGACTGGGAGATTCAAAGAAATGTAGCTATCAAACTTTTGAAGGCAGCACCTTGTATGCCCACAAATTCAAACCTAGTTCTTCTCGTGAAGAAGGAAAGTTCAACTGGTGGTACTAAACAAAGTGCGTTCGGAGACAATTACTGGTTTCAACAAATGCTAAAATTGGTTTATCCCAACTCTAACATTACTGGTTTTTATCTTTCGACTGACGGAACAGTTCCCCCAGGAGTGAATATCAATGAATTTGACTCAAAACAAATGTTGATTTTGCGTGAAGAATCTGGAACCTTTAAAATTCAAGACCAAGTGCCTAAAACCTTAAAATTATTACCAGTATCCGATCGTAAAATCCTGACCATTACAGGTGAAGGATGTGAAATAAATCAAACAGCAAACAAAATGTACCTAGTTTCTCCTTGAGAATTTAAAACTTCTAACTAAATCTAAACTAGTGAGCATTAGGGCCCAAATCGTTAGAATTTGTCCTGAGAATTGAAAAAATAGAAAAATGGGATTGTTAAATGTCATACCATTTCGAATTATCATAAAGAAAAATAGTAAAGTTGCTATCGTTAGAATGCGAATTATCATGACTCAATCCATCCTAACTTTATGCCGATATCAAATGGGTTTCCAAAGGATATTCCTTGACGTTCTTCGACCAACCTTACAAATACACCAGCATCTTGAAGTGTCTCAAATGTCCCGGTATCAAGCCATGCGGTACCTAGTGATAACTTTGTAAAGTTTAGTTGTCCCAAGTTCAAATATTTCTTCAGTACATCAGTAATTTCTAGCTCTCCACGCTTACTTGGTTTTAGTTCTCTTACAAAGACAATTGCACGTTTATCAAAAAAATATAGACCGGTAATTATCTGATTAGATTTTGGATATTGGGGTTTCTCCTCAATCGACTTAATTTCTCCATTTATGTCAATTTCGATTACCCCAAAATTTTCAGGATGTTTGTCCGTGTGTGTAAAAATGTGCGCACCTATGGTTCCTGAATACTTGATTAGAGTTCTTCCAAGACCTGATCCATAAAATACGTTATCGCCAAGAATCAAAGCGAAGTTATCTTGTCCAATAAATTCTTCTGCGAGCAATATTCCTTGAGCAATCCCCTGTGGTTTCTCTTGAACCACATATTCTAAAGCAATGCCAAATTGGGATCCATCGCCTAAAGTTGCTTTAAAGAGATCTAAGTGGTTTGGGTTGACCACAATCATAATCTCCCTAATGCCTGCGAGCATCAAGGTTGACAATGGATAATAAATAAGTGGTTTGTTATAAACCGGTAGCAGTTGCTTGCTTATCGCAGAGGTTAAAGGGCTTAGCCGAGAGCCTGAACCACCGGCAAGAATTAATCCCTTCACACCATAATGATAACTAAATAAGGCAGTGTTTGAAAGGGTCCTCTGGTGACTTAGTAAGTTTTACTCCTCAAATCTTTTTAAGAGAGTAATTCTATTCATTTGCCCAGTCATTAGGCTTGAAATTTACGGCTAATGGGTTTTTATCAGGTATGTTATAAGTAGGTATTAGGCATCCCAAATCTTGATTACACGATATGTGAGGACCCCAAGTGCGAGAGAAAACCTGGATAGTTCTACCTGCATACAATGCCGAATTAACTCTTGCTCTGACTTATAGTCAGATACCATCTGAATTTCATGGCCGCGTAATTCTTGTAGACGATTGTTCAACTGACAATACGATTGAAGTGGCGGAAAAATTAGGTCTAATTGTTATCAGTCATCCCAAGAATACAGGCTACGGCGGAAATCAGAAGACTTGCTACACAGCTGCAATTGAACAGGGTGCAGAGATAGTGATTATGCTGCACCCAGATAATCAATATGATCCTAGAGTTTTGGGCATCATGTCCGATCTCATCGAGTTAGATAACTGCGATATCGTCCTTGGAAATCGCATCAGAACGCGATATGAGGCTCTTTCAGGAGGGATGCCAAAGTGGCGGTACTTCATTAATAGGGCATCAACGTTCACTGAAAATCTTCTATTAGGCCAGACGGTGGGAGATTTTCATTCGGGCCTAAGGGGCTATTCCAGAGATGTACTCCTATCGATACCTTACGAGTTAAATAGCAACAAATTTGCCTTTGATCAAGAATTCTTAGTTGAAGCAGTTGCCCAACGATTCAGAATCGCAGATATTCCTATTCCAGTTAAATATGAAGAAAATTCATCATCAATTTCTCCAGTAAACACTTTGAAGTATGGTCTAGGGGCCATCAATATACTTATACGATTCTTTTTACACAGAACTAGATTGTATTCCGATACACGATTTCTAAAAAGGAAATTAGATGATTAACCTTAAGAAAATTGAGCGGTATCCAATTAAGAATTCGCGCTTTTCCAGCCACATAAGAATTAGCAGAATTATTAAAGCTGCCGTCCCGCTTAATGAAAAAATAAGTGTGTTGGATGTGGGTTGCTCAAAAGGAGGTTTGTTTAAGCTGCTACCAAGAGAATCCATTTCATATCTTGGTGTCGAACCTCATCTAGAGGATTTTGAGGATGCTCAAAAATTAGGAATCCCCGCCCTGAACTTGGACGCGAATGATGCTTTACGTGAAATTAATGATCTTTTCGATTTTGTAGTTTTCGCCGACGTGTTGGAACATATTGCGAATCCAGAAAAAGTGTTGATTGAGACTCACAAAGCATTAACTCCCAATGGAAAAGTAATTATTTCAGTCCCAAACATCGCTCACTTCTCTATTAGGCTGCTTTTGTTTTTCGGACTATGGAACTACACGCAACGTGGAATCCTTGATAAAACCCATCTACGATTTTTTACAAAAAAAAGTTTAAGAAAATTTGTTACAAAAAATAATTTTGAAGTTATTGATTGGATTTACACTCCGATTCCTCTCGAAGCTCTTCCTTTCCGGATTCCTACCTTTTTATTTAATATAATTGACCACTTAAATTACACTCTGACTAGCTTTATACCTAGGCTATTTGCATTCCAATTTGTAGTGGTACTAGAACCCACATTAAATCAAGTGAATCTAAAGTGATTATTTTGATACAGAATCTATTAAGCGTAGAGTCAAGGACTGTTTGAGATCTCAATTATGCAAATACTTGTTACAGGTGCGGCCGGCTTTATAGGGTCAAATTTCGTCCGAATGATCACAAATGGTAAATTTCAAGGAATTAGAGAGATCAAGGTCCTAGATAAATTAACCTACGCAGGCCTCAAAGCGAATCTTGCGCCTGCTGAAAATTTTCCGAACTATCAATTCTTTCAAGGCGATATCCTCGATGCATTCCGTGTGGGTCAACTGATATCTGAGGTTGACGCTGTGGTGAATTTTGCAGCCGAATCTCATGTTGATCGATCAATCGCAGGTGCAGGAGATTTTGTGCAGACTAATATAGTGGGAGTTCAAGTTCTTCTTGATGCTATCAAAGAAACTGGAAGGCAAATACGTTATCTTCAAGTTTCGACCGATGAAGTTTATGGATCAATTGAAAGCGGTTCATGGACTGAAGAATGCCCACTTCTACCTAACTCACCCTATTCAGCGAGTAAAGCTAGTGGTGAGCTATTGGCACGTTCATATAACAGAACTCACGATATGGATATTTTGATTACGCGTTGTAGCAACAATTATGGCACCCATCAATTTCCGGAGAAATTGATTCCGCTCTTTATCACAAATTTAATTGAAGGTAAGAAAGTTCCAGTTTATGGAACTGGCGAGAATGTACGGGACTGGTTACATGTAGATGATCACTGCCGAGGTATATACACCGTTTTAATGAATGGGCGTTCAGGTGAGGTATACAATATAGGTGGCGGGCGCGAGTTAACGAACAATGAGATTACAAGGTTGATTCTTGAAGCTATGGGCGCGGATGAATCCTCTATTGAATATGTAAAAGATAGAAAAGGTCATGACTTGCGATATAGCGTTGATTGGACAAAGATTAATCGAGAATTAAGTTATGAACCGCAGATTAAATTTGAGGATGGACTTAAAGAAACCATTCAGTGGTATCGAGATAATGAAGCGTGGTGGAAACCACTTAAGAATCGTTAATACTTTAATGGCTTGGTTAATTACGGGGGGTTCAGGGCAATTAGGTATTGCGGTTTCTCAAGAACTAGGTGATCGTCGGTTAGTTTTTACTGCACCAAAATCTCTAGAGCTAGACATTACACTAATTCCAAACGTGTATGAATTTATCGGTCAAATGTCACCAGAAGTAATCATTAACTGTGCGGCATGGACTGATGTTGACGGAGCTGAAATGAACGAATTACAAGCTTCCCAAGTGAATAGCAATGGAGCGGAGAACGTGGCATTAGCCGCAAAACAATATGGGGCAAAGCTAATTCATGTTTCAACAGATTATGTGTTTTCCGGTGAGGGTAAAACACCATGGCAGGTAGGTGACAGGATTGATCCTCAATCTGCATACGGGCGGACCAAAGCGGAAGGCGAAAGTCGAGTACTTGCGACCTACCCAGAGAACTCATCAATTGTTAGGACAGCTTGGCTTTATAGCCCCTGGGGTAAGAATTTTGCTAAGACTATGACTCGGCTTGCGATCAATGGAGATGTTGACGTTAGGGTTGTAAATGACCAAATGGGACAACCGACCTCTGCCGTAGATCTTGCAAAGCAACTTGTCGAGTTGGGTTTATCTAACTCACCCGCCGGTATTTATCACGGAACCAATTCTGGAGAAGCAACATGGTTTGAGTTCGCCCAAGAGATATTTAGATTAGCAGGAGAAGATGTAAATCGTGTTGTTCCAGTTTCTTCAAGTGAGTACCGAAGACCAGCAAGACGACCTGCCTACTCCGTATTAAGTCACGATGCTTGGGCAAAAACGAGTTTAAAACCGATGAGAGATTGGCGAATCGCACTTCAAGAAGCCATGCCTGCAATCATTTCTGCTGTGAAGGCGGAAGGATAAGAGCATGGAGTTAAAACCGCTGGGAATCGAAGGAGCTTGGATAGCAGAGTCACCTGTTTGGAGCGATGAGCGAGGATTCTTTCGTGAGTGGTTTAAGAGTGGAGACATTAAAGCCGCCACAGGAATTGATTTTTCGATTCAGCAGGCGAATATCTCCCAAAGCCAGCGAGGTGTAATTCGAGGAATTCATTACAGTCTTGCACCACAGGGGCAGGCTAAGTGGATTACTTGTATAAACGGATCTATTCGGGATGTAATTGTTGATATCCGTCCGAGTTCGACAACATTTGGAAAATATGTTCATTGTGATTTGGATGGACAAGATGGGAAGGCAATTTTAATTGGGGCTAGCTTAGGACATGGGTTTGCATCGTTGGCTGCCTCATCGACGTTTGCGTACTTGCTTAGTTCGCCATATTCACCTGCGGATGAGTTTGAGATTAATCCTTTGGACCCAGGACTAGGAATCAATTGGGGCTTGGATTTATCTGAAGTGTCACTTTCCGAGAAGGATAAGTTGGCTCCAACACTGGCAGTGCGATCTTCTGAAGGAAAACTCCCAAAATAATTTTTACTGTGGCTTGGGCCGGGATCGAACCGGCGACCTAACGATTTTCAGTCGTTCGCTCGTACCAACT
>Ga0214917_10002214_pt1 | contig 24019 bp, 20 predicted proteins | sample LL_1208_BB_MetaG_FD_177983 | JGI IMG/M metagenome (GOLD analysis project Ga0214917, IMG submission 177983) | Freshwater microbial communities from Lake Lanier, Atlanta, Georgia, United States - LL_1208_BB | ecosystem: Environmental > Aquatic > Freshwater > Lake | place: USA: Georgia | collected...
TGCCGTTATCGGCATAGAAGCCCGGAGCGTCAGCGACGGGATGGTTCGATGTCGGCGGTGGAGACCCGCCGGGGCGGCAAACGTCTCGTCGCGTGGGCCACATGTATCCAGCGCGGCCCAAGGCTCCTCGAGCGTTCGCCGACCCCTCGACTCCGCCTGTGCATGGCCGTCGCCACGACGATCCCGGCCGCGGTCTAGAATCGTCCGCATGGATCCATCGTCGGCCGCCGATCATCCGTCCCCTCCCGGCATGCCCGGCCCGGGGAGCGACCGTCCTCGGAGCCTCGCCATGCCGCTGGAGCGGCTGCCGGGCGTGGGCACCGCCCGGGCCGAGAAGCTGCGACGCCTCGGACTGGTCACGGCGTCCGACGCGCTCATGCACTTCCCGCGCGAGTACCGCGACTTCAGCGGTGCCCACGCCATCGCCGACATGCGAGACGGGCAGCACGCCTCCATCGCGGGCACGGTGACGAGCGTCGCCGCGCGCACCAGCGCCGGCGGCCGGCCGCTGCTCACGGTGCTGCTGGCCTGCGCCGGGGGACACGTCCGCGCCGTGTGGTTCAACATGCCGTTCATGAACCGGCGGTTCACGGCGGGCATGGAGGTCGTGATCGCCGGGACCCCGAAGCGGAGCGGATCGATCTGGGAGTTCAGCCATCCGGAGGTCCGCTGGCTCGCGGCCGACGAGCACGCCCGCGCCTGCGACTGGCTGGCCGTGTATCCCGCGGCGGACGGCGTGCCGCAGGCGGTGGTCCGCGCGGCGGTGCAGGCGGCCGTGGCCCACGCCGCCGACCTGCCGCCGGAGGCCTTTCCTCCCGGCGTGCTCGCCGACAAGTCGCTGGTGCCCATCGGCACGGCCCTGCGGGAGATCCACGTTCCGTCGAACCGGGCCATGATCGAGGCGGCCCGGCGACGGTTCGTCTACCAGGAGCTGTTCATGCTGCAGTTGGCGCTGCGCATGCAGCGGGAGCGGCAGCATCAGGCCCGGGCGGCACCGGCGATCAGCGTCGATGCCCGGCTCGACGGCCGCATCCGGGCCCGGTTTCCGTTCGCCTTCACGCCGGCCCAGCGGCGGGTCTGCGCGGAGATCGCCGCCGACATGCACTGCCCGCGGCCCATGAACCGGCTGTTGCAGGGCGACGTGGGCAGCGGCAAGACCGCCGTGGCCATCTACGCCATGCTGGCGGTGGCGGCGACCCCGTGCGACGCCGCCCCGCCGTCGTCGGGCGACGAGGCCCGGCCGGCGTCCGCCCGCTACCAGGCGGCCATCATGGCCCCCACGGAGCTGCTCGCCCGCCAGCACCTGACGACGCTGGAGCGGCTGCTGGCCGGCAGCGGCGTGGAGGTGCAATTGCTCGTGGGCGGGCAGCCGGCCAGGACGCGGCAGAAGGTGCTCGGCCGCATGCAGTCGGGGGAGGCGGGCATCGTGGTCGGCACGCAGGCGCTCGTGTGCGGCGAGGCGGCGAAGTTCCGGCGGCTGGGACTGGTCGTGATCGACGAGCAGCACCGGTTCGGCGTGCTCCAGCGGGCCACGCTCCAGCAGGGGGGCACCGATCCGCACGTGCTCGTGATGACCGCCACGCCGATCCCGCGGACCATCGCCCACGCGGTGTACGGCGACCTCGACGTCTCGGTGCTCGACGAGCAGCCGCCCGGGCGACAGCCGGTGCGGACCTACCGGGTGGGGCCCGACCAGATCGACCAGTGGTGGCCCTTCTTCTGCAAGAAACTGGCCGAGGGGCGGCAGGGGTACGTCGTCGTGCCGGCGGTCGAGGAGTCGAAACGCGGCCTGGCGAGCATCGCCGGCACGTTCGAGCACCTCGCCAACGGGCCGCTGGAGGCGTTCCGGCTCGGCCTGGTGCACGGCCGCATGAAGCCGCGCGAGAAGGCCGACGTGATGGAGCGGTTCCGCGCCGGAGGCCTCGACGTGCTCGTGGCGACGAGCGTGATCGAGGTGGGCATCGACGTGCCCCGGGCCACGATCATGACCATCCTCGATGCCGACGCCTTCGGGCTGGCGCAGCTGCACCAGCTCCGCGGCCGCGTGGCCCGGGGGGCGATCCAGGGGATCTGCGGCGCCGCGGTGGCGACGGCCGAGGGGGAGGTTCCGCGGATCGACGCCTTCGTCGCGACGACCGACGGCTTCGCGCTGGCCGAGCAGGACCTGCTTCTCCGCGGCCCGGGCGAACTCGTCGGCACCCGGCAGAGCGGGGCCCCGCCGATGTACCTGGCCGACCTGCTCCGTGACGCCTCGGTGGTGGCGGAGGCCCGCCGCGACGCCCTGGAACTGTTCGGCCGCGATCCGGCGCTCGCGGACCCGGCGTGGAGCCGGCTCCGCGAGCTGATCGAAAAACGCTGGGGCGAGCAGCTGGGGCTGGGCCGGGTGGGCTGACAGACCGGCCCGAAAGCGTGATACTCCCCTCCGCCGCCATCCATCCGTCACGCCCCCGGAGACCGCCCGTGTTCTGCTTCGCCTACGGCTACAAGTGCTACCTCGCGCCCCTGGTCGCCCTGCAGGTCGCCCAGCAGGTGCTCGTCAACAACGGGTTCGAGGTGTTCGACCCAGTCCAGCCCGGCAAGGTCACCATGGCCGGCAACCACTACGGCGTCGGCGTCATGGTGACGGTCGTGTCGCTGGACAGCGACGGCGGCTCGGCGACGGTGATCAACGCCTTCACCCCGAACCAGGCGGCCCTCGACTCGGCGCGGATGATGGCCGACACGGTGCTGGCGGCGATCCAGAACTCCTGACCCGGGGTGGCCGGGCCAGCATCGCCCGGGGTCGGGATCGCCCGGCCCGGAAAGTCCCGGCGGCATCCGCCTCAGGCTCAGGACGCCCCGGCCAACGGCTGCGTGGACCAGCCGGAGCCGTCGCGGACGACCCGCTGGTAGAGCGTGTCACGCTCCACGGGGTCGCGGCCGGCCTCGCGGATGAGCCGCTGGATGTGGTCGACCGAGAGCACCTCCGGCGTGGTGGCGCCGGCGTCGTGGTAGATCAGCTCGTGGCGGACCGTGCCGTCGAGGTCGTCGGCGCCGTAGGCGAGCGCGGCCTGCGCGGTGCCGATGCCGAGCATGATCCAGTAGGCCTTCACGTGGTCGAAGTTGTCGAGCACGAGGCGGGCCACCGCCACCGCCCGCAGGTCGAGCGCCGCCGTCGGCTTGGGCAGGTGCGACAGCCGCGTGTTCGCCGGATGGAAGGCGAGCGGGATGAAGGTCTGGAACCCGCCGGTCTCGTCCTGCAGTTCGCGGAGGCGGAGCAGGTGGTCGGTGCGGTGGAAGGCGTTCTCGATGTGCCCGTAGAGCATGGTGGCGTTGCTCCGCAGGCCGAGCCCGTGCGCCGTGCGATGGACGTTGAACCACTCCCGGGTGTCCGCCTTGTGCTCGCAGATGCGATCGCGGACCTCCGGATGGAAGATCTCCGCGCCGCCGCCCGGCAGGCTGCCGAGCCCCGCGTCCTTCATCTCCACGAGGATGTCCCGGACCGACCGCTTCGTGAGGTGGCAGAACCAGTTGATCTCGACGGGCGTCCAGGCCTTGAGGTGCAGCGTCGGGTAGTGATCGTGCAGGAGGCGGATGATGTCGAGGTACCAGTCGTAGTCCCTCTGGTGGTGCAGGCCGCCGACGATGTGCATCTCGGTGGAGCCGGCGTCCACCGCCTCCCGGCCCCGGGCCAGGATCTGCTCGTCACCCATCACGTAGCCACGGGCCTCGCGGAGATCGGCCCGGAACGCACAGAAGGTGCAGCGATACACGCAGACGTTGGTGGGATTGAGGTGCGTGTTGATGTTGTACCAGCCGACGTTCCCGTTCTTCCGCTCCCGGACGAGGTTCGCCAGTTCGCCCAGTTCGTGCAGGTCGAGCCGTTCGTCCCAGAGCATCTCGGCCTCGGCGGCGTCGAGCCGCACGCCGGCCTCGATCTTCTCGCGGATAGGGTCGAGCGAAGGGGTGATGGCACGGATCATGGTGGTGGGGTCCGTAGGGGAGCGGTCCGGTACGAATTGTGGCGGCAGGGGGCCGAAATTCGCCACCAGGAGAACCGCAGCCGCCGGGCCGGCGCAACCGCCGCGGCGTTTTCGCGGCCTTCCCGGGCGGCACGGTGATCGCGGCCCCGCGGGACCCCGGCCGTCCGGGGGTCCTGGGCCGGTGGGACCCGAATCCGAGGGCGCCCGGATCCGGGGCGAAGTGGGGCGAGGTGGGGCGGGGGTCCCGGCGATCGCCTCACCACCACAGATCGACGCCGATGGCCACGAGCAGCACGACGCCGATCAGGGCGTTGGCGGTGAAAAACGCCTCGTTCACGCGGGAAAGATCGTGCGGTCGCACGATCGAGTGCTCCCAGACGAGCAGGGCCGTGATCGCCGCCACGGCGAGCCAGTAGATCGGCCCGAGTTGGGGCACCACCGCGGGCAGCAGGCAGAGGAGCACGAGCGCGACACCGTGCAGCACCACGGCGACCGCCAGGCTCCGCGGCACGCCCAGGCCGGCCGGAATGCTCCGCAGGCCGTGTGCCGCGTCGAAGCTGGCGTCCTGGCAGGCGTAGATCGTGTCGAATCCCGCCACCCAGGCCGTCACCGCCAGCCCGAGCACCACCGCCGGCAGGCCGTCGGCCGGCTCCGCGAGCAGCCGCGGACCCCGCAGCGCGATCCATGCGGCGACCGGAGCCAGCCCGAGCGCGGCGCCCAGCCACACGTGCGCGAACATCGTGAACCGCTTGGCATAGCTGTAGCCCAGCAGCCATGCCAGGACGGGAACGGAGAGCGCCAGCGGCAGCCTGTTGGGCAGGAACAGCAGCGTGGACGCCACGAACGCCGCGGCGCTCGCCACCACCAGGGACACGACCTCGCCGACGCCCAGCACGCCCCGCGGCAGGTGCCGCGACGCCGTCCGGGGGTTGGCGGCGTCGAACGCACGGTCGGCGAGCCGGTTGAACGCCATCGCCGCCGTCCGCGCCGACACCATGCAGAGCAGAATGCCCGCCGCGGGCCGCAGCCAGCCGGCGAGATGCGCGGGGCCGCTCCCGTCGGCCAGCGACGTCCGGGCCGCGATCAGCGCCGCCATGATCGCGAAGGGCAGGGCGAAGATCGTGTGGCTGAACCGCACGAGCTCGAGGTAGCTCCGCAGCCGCGCCGCCCACGCCATCGGTGCCGTCGGTGCTCCGGCCGCCATCAGGTCGCCTCGCCCCAGCGGCGGATCAGGGAGTTGTCCACGCCGAGCTGGTCGCAGATGCGGGCCACCACGAAGTCGACGAGATCGGCGACCGTGGCCGCGCCGTGATAGAAGCCCGGGGAGGCGGGGAGCACCACGGCGCCGGCCTCGTGAATGGCCTGCATGTTCTTCAGCTGCGGCAGGGACAGCGGGGTCTCCCGGGGCACGACCACCAGCTTCCGCCGCTCCTTGAGATGCACCTCGGCCGCCCGGTGGACGAGGTTTTCCCCCATCGAGTGCGCCACCGCCGACAGCGTGCTCCCGCTGCACGGGCAGATCACCATCCCGGCCGTGGGGAAACTGCCGCTGGCGATCGGCGCCATGAGGTTCTTGTGGTGGAAGTAGTGGAGCCGGCCCGACGACGGCAGCGGCCGGCCCAGCAACGCCTCGGGCTCGAAGCGATCGAGGTCGATGCGGCGGCCGAGTTCCTCGCCGATCACCGCCTGTCCCGACGGGCTGATGGAAAGGTGCACGAGACGGCCGGCCTCGAGGAGCACCTCCAGCAGCCGCACCGCGTAGGCGGCGCCGGAGGCGCCCGTGATGCCGACCACCAGCGGAGGGCCGCCGCCGGGCGCGGTCGAGGAGACGGTCATGCGATGCTCACGATCCTCGGGTGGCGATGGACAGGGTGGCGATGCCGAAGGTCAGCGGCACCATCCGCACCCGCTCGAATCCGGCGGCACGGACGAGGGCGGCCAGTGATTCCCCCGACGGGAAGGCCTCCACGCTCTGGTTGAGGTAGGTGTAGGCGTCGGAGGCGTTGCGGGCCACGGTATTGCCGATGAACGGCAGCACGCGGCGGAAGTACCAGAGATAGGCGGCCCGGATCAGGGGATTGGGCGGCAGCGAGAACTCGAGGATCGCCAGCGTGCCGCCGGGCTTGCAGACCCGGGCCATCTCGGCCAGGCCGCGGGAGGTGTCGGCGATGTTCCGCAGCCCGAACGCCACGGTCACCAGGTCGAAGGCCGCCGCGGGGAAGGGGAGGTCCATGGCATCGGCCTCGACCCACTCGATCGCGGCCCCGGTCCGCGCCGCCTTCTCCACGCCCCGGTCGAGCATCGGCCGGCAGAAGTCGGAGGCCACCACGCGGACATCGGGTCCGCACTTCGCCCGGTAGGCCAGTGCCAGGTCGCCGGTCCCGGTGCAGAGGTCGAGCATCGCGCCGCTGCGGGGCGGCGGTGCCCGGGACACCGTCACGTGCCGCCACCAGACGTCGATGCCGCCCGACAGCATCCGGTTGACGAGGTCGTACCGCGGCGCGATCTCCGCGAACATGCCCCGCACGCGGCTGCCGCTCTTGTCGACGGCGGCGGGCTTGCCGACGTCCGCATCCGCGCGGTCTGCTGGAATCACGGCGGTTCCGCCGGAGGATGGACTGGTCACGCTCGCTCCCGGGGGTTGCATGCGCTGGCACTGCCACGATCTCTTCAATCGTATGCCGCCCGGGGCGGTCGCGGGAGGGATCGCGATCGTGATCGACGTCCTGCGGGCCTCCACGACCATGATCACGGCCCTGGCCCACGGGGCCGATGGGGTGCTGCCCGTGCCCACGGTCGCAGCGGCCCGGGAGGCCGCCGGCGGGCCCGGCGGTCGCCCCCTTCTCGGCGGCGAACGCGGCGGGCTCCGCATCGCGGGGTTCGACCTGGGCAATTCCCCCCGGGAATACACGGCCGCACGGGTGGCCGGCCGGCCGATCGTGATCACCACCACCAACGGCACCGCCGCGATCGCGGCCTGCGGGGAGGCCGCCGAACTGCTCATCGGCGCCGTCGTCAACCGGCGGGCGGTGGCGGTGCTGGCCCGATCGCTCGCGGCGGCCCGCGGCGCGGCCGACGTGCACCTGGTCTGTGCCGGCACCGACGGCCACGTGACGGAGGAGGACCTGCTCGCCGCCGGCGCCATCCTCGACGCGGTGGCGGCGACGGGCGACCCCGGCGACACGTTCGACGCCGGGGCCGGCGCCGCGGTGGCGGCCTTTCGGGCCGCCGTGTCGAGTGCCGGCGGCCCGGCCGATCCCCCGGCCGCGATCCGGGCCGCGTTCGCGGCGTCGCGCGGCGGCCGCAGCCTCCTGGCCCTGGGCATGGAGGCCGACCTGGCCGCCGCCGCGGCCATCGACAGCCTGTCGTGCGTGCCGCGGCTGGTCCGGGGCGGGAGCGGGGGCGGGGCGGGCTGGCTCCGGCTCGACGCGGGCGATCCCGGCTGAGACGGCTGAGGTGGACCGCGGCGCCGCGGCCTCACTACACTCGGCGGGCTCGGGACAGCGTGACGGAGCCGCAGAGGCCGGCGCCCGCCCGCACCGCCCCGGTCGAGCCACACCCATGGACAAACCCAACGATCAGTCGCGGATGGATCGGATCGTGTCGCTGGCCAAGCGGCGCGGGTTCATCTTCCAGTCGAGCGAAATCTACGGCGGCTTGAACGGCTTCTGGGACTACGGCCCGCTCGGCGTGGCGCTCAAGCGGAATCTGAAGGAGTGCTGGTGGCACGACATGGTGTCCGGCCACGACGAGCTGGCGACGCTGCCCGGCGCCCCCGCCCCGTACGAGATGACCGGCCTCGACTGCACGATCATCATGCATCCGCAGGTCTGGAAGTGCTCCGGGCACTTCGACCTGTTCCACGACTGGCTGGTCGACTGCCGGGAGTCGAAACGCCGCTACCGCTACGACCACCTGCACGGCCGCTGGGCCGCCCACCGCGGCCGCAGGGTGTTCGTCGTCACCGACCAGTCGGGCGACGAGGCGGCGCCGCACACCGTGCTGAAGGCCCAGAAGTTCTTCGGACTGCGGGCCAAGCAGGTGGAGGAGATCGAATGGGCCGGGCCGCTCGTGCCGCTGGCCGCGGGCGTCGCGGCCTGCACGGTCGCCCTGGCGGAGTCGCTCGGGCCCGACGCCTCCGAGCCGGGCACGCTCACCGATCCCCGCGAGTTCAACCTGATGTTCGAGACGCGGATCGGCGCCCTGGCGGGCAACGACGACGACCGCGCCTTCCTGCGGCCGGAGACGGCCCAGGGCATCTTCATGAACTTCAAGAACGTGCTCGACACGTCGCGGGTCAGCGTGCCCTTCGGCATCGCCCAGATCGGCAAGAGCTTCCGCAACGAGATCACGCCGCGGAACTTCACCTTCCGCTCCCGCGAGTTCGAGCAGATGGAGATCGAGTTCTTCTGCCGGCCCGCCGACTCGGCCGCGTGGTACCGGTTCTGGCGCGACCGCCGCTGGAACTGGTACCTGAGCCTGGGGCTCACGCCCGGCAGGCTCCAGCTCCGCGAGCACGACGCGGACGAGCTGTCGCATTATTCCGTCGGCACCGCGGACATCGAGTACGCGTTTCCCTTCCTCGCCGCCGGTGAGTTCGGCGAACTCGAGGGGATCGCGCACCGCGGTGACTTCGACCTGCGCAGCCACATGGAGGGGAAGCTCGTCCGGCGGGACGGCCAGCTCGTCGTGGAGACGGGCCCGGACGGCAAGCCGCGGCACCGCGGCAGCGGCAAGGATCTGAGCTACTTCGACGACGCCACCCGCGAGCGGTTCGTGCCGCACGTCATCGAGCCGTCGGCCGGCGCCGATCGGGCGGTGCTGGCGTTCCTCTGCGACGCCTACCACGAGGACGAGGTGCCCGACGAGGACGGCAAGCCCCGCAGCCGCACCGTGCTCAAGCTGCACCCGCGGCTGGCGCCGCTCAAGGCGGCGATCCTGCCGCTGGTGAAGAAGGACGGCATGCCGGAGGTGGCCGTCGACCTCTACCGCCGCCTCAAGGCCCACATGCCCTGCATGTACGACGAGAAGGGATCGGTCGGCCGTCGCTACGCCCGCCAGGACGAGGCCGGCACGCCCTGGTGCCTCACGATCGACGGGCAGACGCTCGCCGATCGCACCGTCACGCTCCGCGATCGCGACACGCTCGTGCAGACGCGGGTGCCGATCGACGAGTGCGTGGAACTGCTCCGCGACCGGCTGCGATGACGCCCGGTGCCGCCGCGGCCGGCCGCTGGCCGCCGGACGTTTTCCCGGAGGACTCCCCGATGCGGGCCGCGATCGCCACCGTCTGTTCGCTCGAGGCCGATCTCGAGACCATCGTCGCGGACTACGCCGCCGGGCACTGCGATGCCGTCGATCTCTGGCTGGGCCAGGCCGAGCGGTATCTGGAGCAGCGGCCGCCGGCGGCACTGGCCGACCTGCTGGCGGCGCACGGGGTGACCGCGGTCGCCGCCAGCTTCCAGGGCGGGCTGCTGGTGAGCCAGGGGGAGGCGCGACGGGAGCACTGGCGTCATTTCGAGGCCCGGCTCGGGCTGCTGCGGGAACTGTCCATTCCCGTGATGGTGGTGGCGGGCGACGCCTTCGGGCCGCTGGGGGCCCAGGACCTGGCACGGCTGTCGACGAGCCTGGAGGAGGCGGCCGCCCGGGCCGCCGACGCGGGGGTGCGGCTGGCGCTGGAGTTCGATGCGCGGGCCAGCTTCCCCAACAACCTGCAGTCGGCCGTGGCGGTCGTGGCGGACGTCGGCCGGCCGAGCCTGGGCGTGTGCCTCGACTGGTTCCACTACGCCGTGGGGCCGAGCAAGCCGGCCGACCTCGCGCTGCTCACGGCGGAATCGCTGGCGCACGTGCAGCTGTGCGATGTCGGCGACGTCCCGCGCGAGATGGCGACCGACGCCGACCGCATCCTGCCGGGAGAGGGCACGGCCTCCCCCGAGGAACTCGTCCGGCGGCTGCACGCGCTCGGGTATGCCGGCGCCGTCAGCATCGAGGTGCACGACCCGCGGTTCTGGCGGATTCCGCCGCGGCAGTTCGGGGAGATCGCCCTCACGTCGCTGCGGACCGTCCTGGGGATGGCGTCGATGGAATCGCCGCCGCGGGCCGGGTGAGCCCGCGGGCGTCATGTCCGGGTCATTCCCGCGCGGTTCGGGGGGCGGCCGGATGCTTCCGCGCCGGATATTCCTGGAGCAGGCTCGCGCGGGCCTCGATCTCGTCGATCGGCCGCAGCGGGGGGCCGCCCGCCGGCAGCAGGTCGAAGTGCCGGGCGGCCGTGAGGGCATCGACGAGTTCGTGACAGAATCCCGCCCGCGTGACCCACAGCGACGCATCGTGCCGGGAGAGGTCCACGGGCACGGAGTAGGTCCGCAGCGTCTTGCGGCGCCGCTTCACGTACTGCGGAAAGAACGAGATGGCCAGTTCCCGCAGGCTGCGGTAGACCGGGTCCCGGAACCGCAGGTACGGGCTGTTGCTCTTCGAGATCGCGCCCCAGTGGCGTCCGCGGCGGAAGATCGCCATCACGTGATCGACGTCGCCGCGGGCGGCCCCGAGGTCGATCAACAGCGGCGGGTGGCCGCCGAGCGCCAGGGCGCAGGCGGCCACGAACGCGCCCTCGATGCAGTGCGCCCGCCGCTGTCGCAGCACCTCCACCACCGACAGCGCGGTGGGACCGTCGGTCTGGTGGTTCCAGGGGATGCCGCTGACGAAGTCCTGGATGCGTTCGGGCGTACGGAGCGCCGCCAGTCGGGCGGCCATCGCCCTGTCGAGCCCCAGTTCCATGCCGAGTTTCACGCCACGTGTCATCGCTGCCTCGCGGGGCAGACTACCCATCCTGCCAGGAGGGCTCAACCGGCCGGCCGTGTCAGGGAGCGGCTGCCGAATGCTCGCCAGGCGGCGGCGCGCCCTGATAGAATTCGCCACGGCGTGGTTCGATCGAACCTTCCGGGAGCACGCGACCATGACTCGCACCCTTCGCCCCTTCCCGCTGGCCTTGCTGATCGTCGTCACGGTGCTGGCCTGGGCGCAGCCGCAGCCCGCCCAAGCCTGGTGCGGACGCTGGCGGAGCGGGTTTTGGGGGGTCGGCATCCGGCCCTGGTGCGGTCCCGTGATCGGCCCGCGGTTCGGCTACGGCTGGGGAGGCTGTGGTTGGGGCGGCTGGTACGGCGGCCCGCGGTTCGCGGCCTACGACTCGGTCTATCTGGGCGGCCCCTATGGCGGGTTCTTTTCCGGGGGCGTGCGGAGCTACGTGGCCTTCCCGGGCGGGTGGGCTCCATGGCGGCCCGTGTGGGGCGGCTGCTACGGGCTGCCGCAGACCTACTACCCCTATCCGCTCGGCTTCGGCTGCACCACCTACGCTCCGATCGTGGTCTCGCCGTTCGGCGGGTCGATCGCGCCGGTCTACGGCCCCGCCGGTGTGCTGCCCTACATGTTTCCCGGAGTGGCCGCAAACACCGGGCCGACGCTGGCGACGGCCCCGCTGACGGCGGTCGCGGCGTCCCGGCCGGCCAGCATGCCCGCGGGAGGGGTTGGCGGCCGTGCCGACCAGCAGCCGCTGCCCCCCGAGCCGCAGCTGTTCGGACGGGATGTGGCGGGACCGGCGATCGCGGTGCGGCCGAGCAACGGCGTCGCCCGCCTGCGGGCGGCGCGGCTGGTGGCCATCGGTGACAGGCATCTGCGCACGGCGGTGCAGGAGCGGGCGAAACTCGCGGCGGCGCTCGACGCCTACCGGCGGGCGGCGACGATCGCGGCCGATCAGCCCGACACGTTCCTGCGGCAGGCGATCGTCCTCGCCGCGTTGGAACGCCCGGAGGATGCCGCCCGTGCCGTCGATCGCGCGGCGGCCATCGATGCCCGACTCGGTCCCGCCGTGCCGGCGGCCGTGGCGGCCCGCGAGCAGGCCAGGCTTCCGCCCGACCCCGTGTTCGGCGATCGCGCCGGCAATGATGCCCTCGCCGGGGGGCCGACCACGCTGGCCTCGCGGAGTTCCGACCTCCTCTCCAGGATCTTCCGTGACGAGGCCGCCGGCCCCGCCCGGGCCGGGGGAATGGCGGATGCCAACTGGATCGCGGAACGCTGGTCGCGTCGCTTCCTGGGCCGGCCCGAACTGGTCGCGGCCAGATAAGGGGCCCATGGCAGGCCCCGCTGCGGCTCTCCCCGCCGCCTCGAAGGCGGGTATGCTGGCGGCATGACGTCAGCCGGTGCCATGCCCTCGAACGATCCGTCCACGCGGGCCCGGGCAGCGGCGTCTCCCTGCCAGCGGATCGATCTCAACGAGGCCGACGGACGGGCCCGGCTCGACAGCCTGCGGGCGACACTCGCCTCGCAGGGCGAACTGGTCAGTCCCGCCGGCCGACAGCGGACGATCGACGTCTTCGGCGAGCCGCTCACGCCGCGGCAGGTGGTCGAGCGGATCTGCGGTGACGTGCGCCGGCAGGGGCTCGCGGCCCTGCTCGACTACACCCGGAGGATCGACGCCGCGACGGTGACGGCCGACACGCTGTTCGTCGGACCGCAGGACCTCGCCGCCGCCCATGCGGCGGTGGAGCCGGGCTTCCTGCGGGCCGTGCGGCGGATCCGGGCCGACGTCGCCCGTTTCCAGGAGGCGCTCCTGTCGCGGGACGTCACGGTGCCTCTGGCCGGCGGCGGCGTGCTGCGGCAGCGGTACGTGCCGCTCGACCGCGTCGGGGTGTGCGTGCCCGGCGGCGCCGCCGCCTATCCTTCGACGCTGCTGATGACGGTCGTCCCGGCCACCGTGGCCGGCGTGCGGGAGATCGTCGTCGTCGCACCGCCCACCCGGTACGGGTCGGAAAACGTCCACGTGCTGGCCACCTGCCACGAGCTCGGCGTGACCACCGTGGTCCGTGCGGGCGGTGCGCAGGCCGTCGCCGCCATGGCCTACGGCGTGGAGGGGCTGCCGCGGGTCGACAAGATCGTGGGGCCCGGCAACCTCTTCGTGGCGCTCGCCAAGGAGCACGTGTATGGCGACGTCTCCATCGATTCGATCGCCGGACCGAGCGAGATCGTCATCGTCGCCGACGCCTCGGGCCATCCCGAATACATCGCCGCCGACATGCTCGCGCAGGCGGAGCACTCGCCGGGCTCGGCCATCCTGCTGACCCCCTCCGCGCCGCTGGCCGATCGGGTCGCGGAGGCGATCGGGCGGCGGCTGGCGGTGCTCGAGCGGTTCGGCCTCACGCGGGACAGCCTGGAGCGATTCGGCGCCATCGTCATCACCCGTGACGACGACGAGGCGGCGGCGCTGGCCGATGAACTCGCGGCGGAGCACCTGGCGATCGATACGGTCGATCCGGAGGCCACGCTGGCGCGGATCCGTCACGTGGGCGCCGCCTTTCTCGGGCCCTGGAGCCCGGTGGCGGCGGGAGACTACGCGGCCGGGCCGTCGCACGTGCTGCCGACGGGCGGTACCGCCCGGTTCGCGGCGGGACTGTCGGCCAACGAGTTCCTCCGCGGCGGCAGCGTCATCCGCCTCGCGCGGGCCGACCTCGCCGCGCTGGCGGCCGACATCGCCACGCTGGCCGATACGGAGGGGCTCACGGCCCACCGCCGCAGCGTGGAGGCCCGGCTGGAGGGCTGATGGCGGCCGGTGGTGACGGTTGTGTCGGCCGGGACGGCCGGCGCCGGTCGCCCAGGCGGCGTGAGGTAGACTTCCTGCATGGCAGACCCGTCACCCCCCACGCCGCCCGGCCTGCCGCCCGTGCGGCCCGACATCGCCGCGCTGGCGGGCTACGTTCCCGGCGAGCAGCCGCAGGGGGGCAAGTGGATCAAGCTCAACACCAACGAGAACCCCTACCCGCCGTCGCCGGCGGTGACGCGGGCGATCGTGGCGACGGCGTCGGGCCGGACGCTCGGGAGATACCCCGATCCCCTCGCCACCGTGTTCCGCATGCGGGCGGCCGAGGTGCTCGGCGTCGATCCCGACTGGATCCTCTGCGGCAACGGCAGTGACGACCTGCTGACGATCCTCGTGCGCACGTTCGTCGGGGCGGGGGAGTGGCTGCGGATGCCGTATCCCAGCTACATCCTCTACCGCACGCTGGCCGGGATCCAGGGAGCCCACTGCGAGGCCTGCCGCTTCGAGCCCGACTGGTCGCTGGGCGACGGCTTCGCCGCGCCGCGGGTGGCGGCGGGCGACGCGGTGAAACTGGCCGTGATCGCCAACCCCAACAGCCCGTCCGGCACGCTCCTGCTCCCGCAGCAGGTGGCCGAGATCGCCGCGCGGCTGCCGTGCGCGCTGGTCGTGGACGAGGCCTACGGCGACTTCGCCGCCGCCAACTGCCTCGACCTCGTGCGGCACGACCCGCGCGTCATCGTCACCCGCAGTTTCAGCAAGTCGTACGCCCTGGCCGGCATCCGCTTCGGATTCGCCGTCGCCCAGCCGCAGGTGATCCGGCAACTGGAGAAGGTGAAGGACTCGTACAACTGCGACGGGCTGGCGATCGCCGCGGCGACCGCGGCCATCGACGACCAGGCCTGGCTGGCCGACAACCGGGCGCGGATCATCGCCACCCGCCGCCGGCTCACCGACGCGCTCCGCGGGCTCGGCTACGACGCGGTGGAGAGCCAGGCGAACTTCGTCTGGTGCACCCATCCCTCGCGGCCGCACCGGCCGGTCTACGAGGCGCTCAAGTCGCAGGGCATCCTCATCCGCTACATGCGGTACGAGGGCTGGGGCGACGGGCTTCGCATCAGCGTCGGCACCGACGACGAGATCGACGCCTGCCTCGCCGCCCTGCGGTCGATCTGACCCGGTTTCCCCCCGTTCTTCCCCCCACCCGCACCCCTCTCGCCGCTCCGTCCGTCATGCCACGCACCGCCACGATCGCCCGCACCACCGCCGAAACCGACGTCCGCCTGACCATCGACCTCGACGGCACCGGTCGGGCCGACGTGCAGACCGGCATCGGCTTCCTCGACCACATGCTCACGCTCCTCGCCGGGCACGCCCTCGTCGACCTGTCGGTCCGTTGCGCCGGCGACCTGCACGTCGACGGCCACCACACGGTCGAGGACATCGGCCGCAGCCTGGGGACGGCGGTCCGCGACTGCCTCGGGGACCGGCGCGGCATCCGCCGCTACGGCCATGCGATCGTGCCCATGGACGAGTCCCTGGCCACCGTGGCGGTCGATCTCGGCGGCCGGGCGGTGACCGTGTTCGCCGTGGACTTTCCCGTGCCGATGATCGGCACGTTCGACGCGCAGCTGGTCGAGGTGTTCTGGGAGAGCTTCGCCGCCACGGCGGGCGCCAACCTGCACGTCATCCTGCATCACGGCCGCAACGGGCATCACATCGCCGAGGCGGTGTTCAAGGCCGCGGCACGGGCCCTGCGCATGGCGGTCGAGGCCGACCCCCGACAGCCCGGTGTGCCCAGCACCAAGGGCACGCTCACGCAGGACTGAGGGCGGCCGCCGCCCGCGGGCCGTCCGGCACGCTACTCGTTGACGTAGGTTTCGAGGAACCTGGCCAGCCGGTGGAAGTCGCTGCCGCGTTCCACGTAGCGGACGACCGTGACGAGGGTGTTGGGGTCGACCAGCTCCTCGAACGGCACGTAGTTGAGGTCGAGCTGGCCCGACACGCTCACCATCACGCCGTCGAGCCCCCGCTCCGCGAGGGCGCGGTAGGCACCGACGCCCAGCTGGCTGCCGAGCATGACGTCGAAGGCATGTGGCTTGGCACAGCGGGCCTCGTAGCCCAGCTGCAGGCCGACGACCTTCCGCGAGCGGCCGGTCTGCCGCTTGAACTCGTCGGCGACGAGCTTGGAGAACATCCGTCCCAGCTGCACCTGTGCGATGGAGATGTGGCCGTGTTCGTCACGGGGAATGCCCGCCAGCTGGCTGCTCGGCAGGTACTCGGCCAGTCCTTCCGCGAGCACGATCACGCCGTACTGCTTGCCCTCCTCCTCCTCGCGGACCCGCATCGTCTTCACGATCCGGCCCACGACCTCGGCGATGTTCATCACCGGCTTGATCCGCGTCTGCCCGGCGGCGTCGGTGACGGTCTCCTCGCCGCGGTATTTGCCGTGGATGTCCTCGACGCTGACGACCAGGCTCGCTTCGCCCGCGATCGCCGCGCCGTAGGAGAGCCAGCCGGCGCTGCGGCCCATCGTCTCGCAGAGGTAGTAGCAACGGCCGGCGTCGGCGTCGTAGAGCAGGTTGCGGATCTCGCCGCCGAGCGTGTCGACCGCGGTGAAGTAGCCGAAGGTGAAGTCGATCCCCATGTAATCGTTGTCGATCGTCTTGGGGAGGTGCACCACGGGGATGCGGCGGCTTCCCGGCGGCAGGCGGTCCTGGTACATCTTGAACTTGTTGGCCGTCTTCAGCGTGTCGTCGCCGCCGATCGAGATCAGGGCCTCGACGCCCAGCGACAGCAGCCCCTCGTAGACGTTCTTGAGCGGCGCCACCCGCTGGGCGTCGTCGAAGTGCGCCGGCGCCGACACGTGCTTGCCCGGGTTGGTGCGGGCCGTCCCCAGCATGATGCCCTGGCCGGACCGCGTGCGTTTGAGGAACTCCGGCGTGACGAGCACGTAGTCGCGGCCCTGCTCCAGCGGGCTGGCGGCCGAGTACTCGGCCAGCGACGAGTAGCCGTGCTTCATGCCGATGACCTCGGTCCCGTTGCGCATGAACGACGTCGCGGCCGTGGAAATCACCGCGTTGGCGCCCGGTGCCGGGCCACCCGCGAACAGGATGGCGACGCGACGGAAATGGTGATCCCCCTTCGGCGGACGGGCCAGCGACTCACTCATGACGGGCACTCCTCGGGCACGGACTGGACGACGGACAGCGACTGGGATGAACGCGGGGTGGACGGGCCGCGGAAGGACATGGTCCTGCGGGATGGTCGAAAACGGTCAGCGCGTGGTGTGCGGCATGCGCCGGTCAGCCGGCCAGCATGCGTTCCACGAACGTGGTGTCGACCTGCGCCTCGTGGAAGGCGGTGTTGGCCAGCACCTCGAGGTGGAGGGGCACGGTCGTGCGGATGCCCTCGACGCGGAGTTCCTTGAGGGCCCGGATCATGGTGCGGATCGCCTCCTGCCGCGTGGGCTGGTGGACGATCAGCTTGCCGACGAGCGAGTCGTAGTGCGGGGGCACGACGTAGCCGGCCGTGGCGTGGGAATCGAACCGCACGCCGAAGCCGCCGGGCGCGATGATCCGCTCGATCCGGCCCGGACAGGGGCGGAAGTTGTGGGCGGGATCCTCGGCGTTGATCCGGCATTCGATGGCATGGCCACGGGGCACGATGTCGGCCTGCGCGAGCCCGAGCCGTTCTCCGGCCGCCACCCGGATCTGCGCCTTCACGAGGTCGATGCCCGTCACCATCTCGCTCACCGGGTGCTCGACCTGGATCCGGGCGTTCACCTCGATGAAGTAGAAGTTGTCCTGCTGATCGACGATGAACTCGACCGTCCCGGCCGAGTAGTAGCCGGCGGCCTTGGCCAGCCGGACGGCGGCCTCGCACATCTTCCGCCGCGTCTCCTCCGGCAGCCGCGGCGAGGGACTCTCCTCGATCAGTTTCTGGTGGCGGCGCTGGGTCGAGCAGTCGCGTTCCCAGAGGTGCACGACCGTGCCATGCTTGTCGCCGAGGATCTGGATCTCGACGTGCCGGGGCCGCTCCACGTACCGCTCGATGTAGATGCCGGCATTGCCGAACGCCGCCTGCGCCTCCGCCGAGGCCTGCTGCCAGGCGCTGGCGAGCGCCAGTTCGTTGGCCGCGACCCGCATGCCCTTGCCGCCGCCGCCCGCGGTGGCCTTGAGCAGCACGGGATAGCCCACGTCCCGCGCGACCCGCACCGCCTCCTGCTCGCTCGACACCAGCCCGTCGCTGCCGGGCACCGTCGGCACGCCCGCCTCGCGGGCCAGGGCGCGGGCGGAGTTCTTGTCGCCCACCCGCTCCATCGCCTCGGGCGTCGGCCCGATGAAGCCGATGTCGCAGGAGCGGCAGACCTCGGCGAAGTGGGAGTTCTCCGAGAGGAACCCGTAGCCGGGGTGGATGGCCTGCACGTTGCCGATCTCGGCCGCGCTGATCACCCGGTCGATCCGCAGGTAGCTGTCGGCCGCCCGGGCCGGTCCCACGCAGATCGCCTCGTCCGCGAGTTCGAGGTAGGGCGCGCCGCGGTCGGCTTCGCTGAAGATGGCGACGGTTTCCACGCCCAGTTCACGGCAGGCGCGGATCACGCGCAGGGCGATCTCGCCCCGATTGGCAATCAGAATCCGGTTGAACATAGGCTCCCGCCAGAAGCTCGGCCAGCGGCCAGACGAACAGGTCGCGAGTCGGGATGCCCGTCGCGACCACCCTTGCCGGGACGGGTCACGCCCCGGGATCGACCTTGATGAGCGGCTGGCCGAACTCGACCGGCGCTCCATTCTCGACGAGGATCGCCACGACCTGGCCGGAGACGCCGGCTGGAATCTCGTTGAAGACCTTCATCGCCTCGACGATGCACACCGTCTTCTCGGGGCCGATGCGGTCACCCACCTTGACGAACGGGGCGGCATCCGGGCCGGAGGCCTTGTAGAAGGTGCCCACCATCGGGCTCTTGATCACGACCATGCCGGCGTCGGCGTCGGGCGCTCGGGCGGGCTCGCTCGCGGCCGCGGCGGGCCGCGCGGCCACCGGTGCCACCGGCACGGCGACGGCCTCTCCACCCCGCTTGATCCGCACGTGGTGGTCGCCCTCGCGGAGGTCGATCTCCGCCAGATCGTGCTCCTTCATCAGGTCGATGAGCCGCCGCAGCTTCTTGACGTTGTAGAGATCGCCCGATTTTTCTGAGGCACTCATGAGGGGACACCCATCTCCTTGAATCACACGCTATCCTGTCGAGAGCCGGCGAGGGTAGCCCCTTGCAAAGGTTTCAGTCAAGGTAATCGGGCGTCCGCCAGCGAATCGGGCTCCGGCGCCGCCGTCCGGCGGTGGCCGCGCGAACGATGCCGCCGTGTCGGGCTTCCCCCCACGGAAAGCGTCGCCGATGCCGCCAGACGATCTGCCCAGGCTGCACCGCCGCCGCCGTGAGACGAGCAAGCGCGATTACGGCAGGGTGGTGGTGGCGGGGGGAGCGGCCGGCATGGCGGGCGCGCCGGCGCTCGCGGCGATGGCGGCCCTGCGCAGCGGCGCCGGGCTGGTGGAACTGCTCGTGCCCGAGCCCGTGGCGGGCATCGCCGCCGGGTACGATCCCTGCGTGATGACCCGCGGACTGCCGGGCCGCGCCGACGGGACGTTCGCCAGCGACGCGATCGACGGCATCCTCGACCGCGCCGCCGGTGCCGATGCCGTCGCGATCGGACCCGGGATGGGCCGGTCCGACGCCGTCGTCGGCATCGTCGGGCACCTCTGGGAGCGACTCGCCTGTCCGGCGGTCTTCGATGCCGACGCCCTGTGGGCGCTCGCCCGCCGCGGCCTCGACGCGATCGGTCCGCACGCCGGCCCGCGGATCCTCACGCCGCACGCCGGCGAACTCTTGCGGCTCTTGGGCGAGGAGCCCTCGTCGTCGCGGGCCGCCGATCGCGAGGGCCTGGAACACGACGCCGCCGCCGTGGCGGCGCGGCTCGACGCCGTGCTGGTGCTCAAGGGGCCCGGCACGCTGATCGTCGACCGCACCCGCCGGGCCCGCAACGACACCGGCAATCCCGGCATGGCCACGGCCGGCACCGGCGACGTCCTCACGGGCGTGACGGCGGCGATCCTCGCCCAGGGCCTGCCGGCCTTCGACGCCGCCAGGCTCGCCACCTGGGTGCACGGCCGCGCGGGCGATGCCGCGGCGGAGGCGTACGGCGAGGTCTCCATGACGGCCGTCGGTGTCCTCGGCCATCTCCACGTGGCCTTCCGCGACGTGGCGGGCTGACGCGAGGCCGCCCGCCCGTGACTCTCGTGCGCCGGCGCGGCAGGCACCCGCGGCGTCGACGGGGGGTCAACGCGGCCCGCGCCGCCGCGCGGTCGCCAGCCGCGTCACCTCCAGCACGCCGTCGTCCCGCGCGATCCACAGCCGCATGCCCGTGGCGGGGGCGATGCGGTGGCCGCCGGTGAACGACCCGAAGGCGGGCAGCACGAGCAGCGAGGGCTCGGCGACGAAGCAGCGATCGGCGAACCGGTCGGCGCCGCGACCGCGGATCGACACCGTCGGGTGCAGGTGGCCGGCCACGGTGTACAGATCCCGCCCGGGGCCGGCGACGGCCGTCGCCGGCTCGTGCACGAAGTGAAAGGGAGGTTCGTCGAGGCAGGGCAGGCAGGCGTCGATCCCCAGCGAGGCCGGCAGCCGGCCGATCGCGCGGTCGTGATTGCCCAGCACGAGGATCACCGCCGTGCCGCCGAGCCCGGCCCTGAGGTCGGCGAACTCCGCGAACACCTGCGGCGTGCAGCCACCGCGGGCGTGGAACAGGTCGCCGAGCACGACCAGCCGACGCACCGCGTGGTCGCGCACCAGCCGGGCGAGGCGGTCGAGGTCGCGCTGCGCCGAGCCCTCCGGCACCGGGATGCCCGCGCGGCGGAACGTCGCGGCCTTGCCGAGGTGCAGGTCGGCCACGAGCAGCGTGCGTGAGACGGGCAGCAGTGCCGCCCGGCCCGGCAGGAGCAGGATGTCGGGCGGCGACGCGGCGGTGTCCGGCCCGGCCGGGCCGGCGGTCGGGCAGAGAATGCGGATCGGGGTCATCCCTGCGCGTCCTCCGCCGCCTGCTCCAGTTCGTGGGCCATGGCCGTGATGCGTTCGAGCCAGCCCTGCGTCGTGAGCCGCGCCTGCACCTGCTCGGCCCAGATCGGGAAGGCCAGCGGCGAGAGCCGGCGGGTGTCGACGATCCGCAGGTCCCGCGTGGCGATCGCCTCCACCGCCTCGCGGAGACGGCCGAACTCGAACTGGTGCTCGAGCACCTCGCGGCGGGTCTGGGCCAGCAGCATGTTGCCGGCATCGTGCTCGGAGAGCACCTCGAAGATCAGGCCCGCCGACGACTGCGTCTGGCGGTCGGTGCGGCGGCCCCCCGACACCAGTCCCGCCACGCGGGCGATCTCGCGGAAGTGCCGCCGGGCCATCTCCGTGCCGTTGAGGCAGGCCATCAGGTCCTCGAGCAGGTTGGCCGGCGAGAGCGCCTGCCGCCACTCCCGCTCTCCGGCCGCGAACGGCAGGCCGCCCGCCAGTTCGAACCCCCAGTCGGTGGCCGCCATGGTGAAGGTGCTCGGCGTCCGCTGGGCGAGCCGCCAGGCCACGAGTGCCGCCAGTCCCTCGTGCACGAGCCGGCCCGCGAAGGGAAACAGGAAGGCATGATGCCCGTCGCGGCACTGCACCCGTTCGATGAGCAGCGAGCCGTCGTCGGGCAGCCGGCTCCACCGGGCCTGTGTCTGGAGGAGCGGCAGCACCGCCCGCACCTCGGGCGCGTGCCCCGCGGCCCGACCGCGGCGGGCCGCGCCGCCCGCCGACTGCACGAGGTCCAGCACCGCGGCGGAGAGGAGCGTGGACAGCGGCATGCGGCCGCCGTTCCAGCGCGGCACCTGCAGGCCCGCCCGGCCGCGGGCCCGCTTCACCCAGGCCGTCCGGCCATCGCACTGGAACAGGCTCAGCGGGCGGCCGGCGAACAGGAACCGGTCGCCGGGACGCAGCCGGGAGATGAACGACTCCTCGACGGTGCCGAGGCGGCCGCCGCGGAGCCACTTCACCTCGACGGTGGCGTCGCCGGTGATCGTGCCGATCGACATGCGGTGCTGCCGTGCCAGCGCCTGGCTGGCCACGTACCAGCGGCCGAACCGCTCCTTGATGCGGGCGAAGTTGGGGTAGGCGGCCAGGGCCGGGCCACCCCGCGCGGCGAAGTCGATCGCCCACCGCCACGAGGCGTCGTCGAGCGTCGCGAAGGCCAGCGTGTCGGAGACCTCGGCCCGCAGTTCGTCCGCGCGGAAGCCGGTGCTGCAGGCCACGGTGACGAGGTGCTGGGCCAGGCAGTCGAGGGCGCCGGTGAGCGGCCGGCGGGCCTCGACCACGCCGGCCGCCGCCGACCGCCGCGCCGCCGCGCACTCGATGAGTTCGAGCGCGTGCGTGGGCACGCAGACGAGCCTTCCGGTCGCGCCGGGCGCGTGGCCGCTGCGGCCGGCCCGTTGCAGGAGCCGCGCGATCCCCTTCGGGCTGCCGATCTGGAACACCTGCTCGACCGGGCCGAAGTCGACGCCGAGGTCGAGGCTCGACGTCGCCACCACGCACTTCAGCCGGCCGTCACGGAGCCCCGCTTCCGCGGCCTCGCGCAGGTCGCGATCGACCGAGCCGTGGTGCAGGCCGAGGAGCGGCTTCCAGTCGGGCCGCGCGCCGGCGATCGCCTCGAACCAGCGTTCCGCCTGCGACCGCGTGTTCGTGAACACCAGCGACGTGGCCGCCGACTCGATCCGCTCGACCACCTGCGGCAGCAGCCGCATCCCCATGTGGCCGGCCCAGGGAAATCGCTCCATCGGCCTCGGCACGAGCGTCTCGATGTCCAGCCGCCGTGGCACCCGGGCCCGCACCAGCCGCGCGGCCGCCGCCCGCGACGGGCCGACGAGCGCCGCCAGGGCCTCCTCGAGATTGGCCAGTGTCGCGGACAGTCCCCAGGTGACGACGCCGGGTGCGAGGGCCCGGAGCCGCGCGAGCGCCAGTTCCGTCTGCACGCCGCGCTTCGTGGAGAGCAGTTCGTGCCATTCATCGACGACGACCGTCTCCAGCCCGGCGAACAGCGCGGGGGCGTCCTCCAGCGACAGCATCACCGAGAGCGTCTCGGGCGTGGTGACGAGCGCTGCCGGCGGCCGGCCGCGGAGCCGCCGGCGTTCGGCCGCCGACGTGTCGCCCGTTCGCAGCCCCACCGTCCAGCCGGCGGCCGGCGGACCGAGATCGCGGAGCGTCTCGCCGAGCGTCCGTGCCGTGTCGGCCGCCAGGGCCCGCAGCGGCGTCACCCAGATCGCCCGCAGGCCTCCCGCCGCGGCGGTCTGCCGGCCCCTGGCCAGCGTGCCGAACCAGGCGGCGAGGGTCTTGCCCGTGCCGGTGGGGGCATGGAGCAGTCCGCTGCGGCCGTCGATCATCGACTGCCACACCGTCTTCTGGAACGGAAACGCCCGCCAGCCACGGGCGGCGAACCAGGCCTCGAGCGGCGGCCGGCTCGCCCTGCTTCGCCGACTGCCCGCCGTGGCCGTCATCGCCGTCGCTCCCGCGCGGGTCCCGTGCGTCACCGGGGCCTCGCGCACCGGGAAACCGGCCGCGGCCGACCGGCCGCACACCCGGCACGACGCGACGCACGCCGCCGCCCAGTGTAGCCCGTCACCGCGGCGCGTGGAGCGGCGGGGCAGCGCGAGCCCCCGCGCCGCCCGACCGGTGCCGGCGTTTCCTCAGGATGTCCGCGGCGGGGGGCCGCCGGCATCCGGCCCCCCGATCAGGCGGCGCAGCGCGTCGAGCGTGCCCGCCTCGGCGGGAAGCTTGTCCCGTCGCCAGCGGACGATGCGGGGAAACCGCACCGCCACCCGCGACTTGTGCCGCGTGGAGTGCGCGACCCCCTCGAAGGCGAGTTGGAACACCTGCGTCGGCTGCACGACCCGCACCGGCCCGTGCCGTTCGAGCGTGGTCGCCCGCACGATCCGGTCGACAGCGACGATCTCGGCGTCGGTCAGTCCCGAGTAGGCCTTCGCCACCGTGACCAGCCGGCCGGCGTCCCAGACGCCGAGCGTGTAGTCGCTGTGCAGCCCGGCCCGCCGGCCATGACCGGCCTGGGCCGCCACGAGCACGACGTCGATCTCCAGCGGATCGACCTTCCACTTCCACCAGTCGCCGCGGGTGCGGCCGACGCCGTAGCCGCCCGCCCGCCGCTTGAGCATGAGCCCCTCGACGCCGCGGTCGCGGGCCGTGTCCCGCGCGCGGCCGAGCGCCTCCCAGGAATCGCCGCCGAGGCAGGGCGAGTGGAGCAGCCGCGCCGGAACGTCGGCCGCCGGGGAACCGCCGGCCCGGGCGGTGCAGGGCAGGGGCACGACCGCCTCGAGCCGCGGGCGGCGGTCCGCCAGCGGCCGCCCGCGAAGGTCGGTGGCGGCGGACTCGAGCAGGTCGTAGGCCACGAAGACGCAC
>Ga0214917_10002215_pt1 | contig 24013 bp, 21 predicted proteins | sample LL_1208_BB_MetaG_FD_177983 | JGI IMG/M metagenome (GOLD analysis project Ga0214917, IMG submission 177983) | Freshwater microbial communities from Lake Lanier, Atlanta, Georgia, United States - LL_1208_BB | ecosystem: Environmental > Aquatic > Freshwater > Lake | place: USA: Georgia | collected...
AGGCGGCCTCGCTGCCGTCGGCCAGAAACCCGCGCACCCGCACGAGATGGTCCCGCGTCGTGCCCCAGGCGATGGAGTTCGAGCCGCAGGAGTTGTTTCCCACCATCCCGCCGATCATCGCCCAGTCGGCCGTCGAGGTCTCGGGCGCGAAGCACAGGCCGTGCGGCGCGAGGAACCGGTTCAGGTCGTTGCGGACCACGCCCGGCTGGACCCGCACGCGGCGGCCCGCGACGTCGAGCGCCACGACCCGGTCGAGGTGCCGCCCGGCGTCGACGATGATCCCGCCCCCCACCACCTGCCCGGCGAGCGACGTGCCCGCGGCGCGGGGCACGAGCGGCACGCGGTGGGCGGCGGCGAAGCGGACGAGCTCGCGAACGTCGGCCTCGGTCCGCGGCAACGCCACCGCCAGCGGCCGCTCCTGATACTCCGAGGCGTCGGTCGAGTAAATCGCGCGGGCCACGTCGTCGAGCCGCAGCTCGCCGGCCAGGCGGCTGGCAAGATCACGCAGGGCGGCGGCAGGCACGAGCGGCGGCGTCACGACCTCGTCTTCCTACCACGCCGCGGCCGCTTGACGCACGGGATAGACGCCTGTACACTCATCGGGAGTCAAGCGTGAACCGCCGGACGTCGTCGCCCTCGGCAGTTGCCTCATGAATACCTACCGGATCTACGAAGACCTGCGGTCATCGCTGGGCGACGAGGCGGCCAAGTCGCTCGCCCACACACTCGGGCCGATGTTCGAGGAGTTGGGCAACACGGTCACGAAGGCCGAGTTCCGCTCGCTTGACGCAACCGTCGTCAGACTGGCGGAGGCCCAGGAGCGCACCGAGGAAACGGTGGCCCACCTCGCCGCGGGGCAGGCCGACCTCACGGTCGCCCAGGCCCGCACCGAGGCCAACCTCGCAGCGCTCACCGAGGTGGTGCGATCGCTGGTGGTCGGCGGGGAACGCCAGGCGACGCGACTGGACACCGTGCTTGGGCGGACGTTCGAGATGCAGTTTCGTGACCGACTGACGTCCTACCTCGGCCGCCTGATGCGCCGCGGCAGGCTGCTGCGGAACGACGAGGTGCTGGATGCGGTCGAGCAGGCCGTCGATGCCGGCGAGGCCGACGAGCTGTTGCGGGCCGACGCGATCGCCGCAGGCGTGGTCGACGGTGTCGCCAGCCACGTCGTGGCGGAGGTTTCCGTGACCTGCCACGCCGATGACGTCGACCGGGCCAGGCGGCGGGCCGACATCCTGCGCAAGGCGGGTCTGACCGCGGTCGCGCTGGTGGCGTGCGAGGTCATCTCGCCGGAGCTGCTCGCGTACGCCCGCAGCCGTGAGGTGCGCGTCTGGTGCGACGGCACCATGCTCGATGCGGCCGCCTGAAGCCGCTGGGCCGCAGGCCGGGGATGCCCGGCCGGATCGCGGCCGCTCCCTGGCCCCGGTCTCGTCCCGTCAGGCCGCGACGCCGGGCTGTCGCGCGTGGTGCGGCGTCGCCCGCAGGAGCACGCAGCCCTGCAGCACCTCCGGCCGGCCCGGACTGCCGACCGCCGCGGTCGGGCAGGCGACGACGCCCCGGAGCCGCGGCCAGGTGTGGGCGAGGGCGTGCGGCACCGAGCAGGCGCTCACGTTGCCCGTGCGGGCCACGAGCCCGTTGACCAGTTCGCCGCGGACACCGAGCGAATCGAGCTGCATGCCGGTGAACCGCACGATGCCCGTGCCGGCCTGGTGAGGCACCACGAAGTCGACGTCGGCGGGCACGAGCTGCGCCGCGGCCAGCGACGAGGCCGTGGCGGCCGCCATCGCCCGCGGGGCGAGTTCGGCGATCGCCATCCCGTCGAGCGAGTAGACGAGCCGCTCGGCCGCCTGGTCGCGACCGCCCCGGGCGGCGGGCAGCGGCACGTTGTGGCGGAGCTGAAAGTCGAAGGCGGGGCGGTCGGCCGGCTGCTTCTCGGCCCTGGCGTGGACGATCTCGAAATGCACCGGATGACGGCGGTTGGCCATCGTGGTCACGAGCGTGGCCGAGGCCATGTCGCCGAACAGCCCCGCGGTCTGGCCGCAGCCGTAGTCGGTGATCCGGCTGATCCGCGTCGCGACCACCACGAGCACATACTCGTTGCGCCGCAACGCCAGGCGGGGCGCCCAGCGCCGCTGCACGAGCGCGAGGGCCCGGCTGTAGCCGCAGCAGAACCAGTTGATGCCCACGGCCCGGCAGCCCGGCAGACCCAGCCTGGCGACCAGCACGCGGGCGGCGGCACTCGGCCGTTCGGCGGCGGCGGCGGCGGGGTCGAGATGTCGCAGGGCGATCGAGGGCGGAATGAAGGACGGCGAGACGAACATGATCCCGCGGCAGTCGGCCAGGGAGCAGCCCGTCTGCTTCTGGAGCGTGCGGACGGCCGCCAGCCCCATCGTGACCTCGTCGACCGGCGAGATGCCCCGCGACTCGATGCCGGTGTGGTGGGCGAACTTCCGTGGCATCGCATCGCCGAACCAGGCGTTGTCGAGCCGCCAGGCCGGCTCGTGGATCGCGATCGCGGCGATGCCGAGACGGGGTTCGGGAGGAGCGGCCATGGAGCGGAAGGGTCCGGGGAGCGCGGCCTGGGAGCGAACCGGGGGGGCGGGATTGTGCCGCGGGGGGCCTCCCCGGGCCAGCCGGGTTTTTCCCGGGCGGAACCGTGGTTCCTGCGGCCCGGGCGGACATCTGGCGGGCCCGGCAGGGCCGGGGAGAATAATTGCGGTTCATTGCGCATCGTTCTGGGTCGAGGCGCCGGATGAGGAAGGAGCCGGCGGTGACCGAATCGGGTGGCGGAGATCCTGATCGCCCCGCCTCGGACCGGCCGCGGCTCGACGCCGACCACGTCCACGCGATCTACGAACGATGGCACACCGATGTCCGCCGATTCCTGCTGGCCACCACCGGCGATGCCGAGCTGGCCGAGGAACTGCTCCAGGCCACCTTCGGCCGGCTCGTCGAGGCGGGCCAGGCCGCGCGGCCGGAGAGCATGCGGGGCTGGCTCTTCAAGGTGGCCCACAACGAGCTGCGACTCTGGAAACGCCGCGCCGCGACCCACGCCCGCTGGCTGGGCGGCGCTGCGTCACCGGCCGCGGCCGGGCCGGTGCCCTGGGAAGAGGCGATCCGCGGCGAGGAGCGGGCGGTCGTGCGGCGGGCGTTGGCGGAGCTTCCGCCCGAACAGCGGCAGGTGGTCGAGGCGCGGATCGATCAAGGGAAATCGTTCGCGGTGATCGCGGCCGAGCAGGGGCTGCCCTTGGGAACCGTGCTCACGCGGATGCGGCTGGCGCTCGAAAAACTCAGGCGGGCCCTCGGAGAGGATCGCTGACATGACCGACCAGCAGCGGATCGACGCCGCCAACGCTAGCGCTCCGTCCGAACTGGACTGGCTGGCCGACCGGTTCGTGCTTGGTGAACTCTCGATCGCCGACGAGCAGGTGGTGGTGGACCGGCTCGCCGACGATGACGAACTGGCCGCCGCCGTCGCCCGCTCGAGCCGGATGCTCGCGGCCCTGCGGGCGGCTCCGGCCGCCGCGCGGCCCACGGCGGCGCGAGCTCGGCGTCGGCTCGCGATCGCGATCGCGCTCGGCAGCCTGGCCGCCGCGCTGGCCGTGGTCGCCTGCTGGCCGGCCCTCGCACCCCGCCTCGGGGCACCGGACGGCGGCCCACGGGAAGTCGTGCGGCTCTGGCGGCAGGCCGACGAGGCTGTCTGGGCCGAGGAGGAGCCGCTCGCCGAGGAAGAGACCGGCGACGTCGATACCGTGCCCGACTGGATGCTCGCCGCGGTGGGGCTCGACGCGGCACCCATGCTCGATCCCGGCGTGCAGGAGAACTGATCCGATGAATCGAACCGTGTTCCGAGCCCCGTCGGCCGTCGCGGCTGGTTTCGCCCTCGGGCTGGTGGCGGTTGCGGGCCTGGTCGTGGCGGCCGAACCGATCGCCACCGCGACCTCCGCGGCTCCCGTCAGGGCCGCGGAGCCGGGCCCGGCCGCCGATCCGACGACCGCGGCGGTCGCCTTCGCCGTCGCCCATCACCCCGAACTGGTGCCGCTGCTCGACCGGCTGCGAGAGGATGCGCCGGCCGAGTTCGCCGCCGCCGTCGCCGACCTCGACCGCACGCGGGAGCGGCTCGCCAAGCTTCGCGATCGGCAGCCCGAGCGGCACGAGGCGGCGCTCGCCGAGTGGAAACTCTCGTCGCGGATCCGGCTGTCGCTCGCGCGGCTGGCGACGAATCCCTCCGCGGAGTCCGAGCAGGAACTTCAGCAGCTCGTCCGGCAGCGGGCCGAGGCCAGGCTCGCCCCCCTGCGGGCCGAGCGGGAGCGGATCACCGCCCGCCTCGAGAAGATCACCGCCCAGCTCGAGGCCTTCGACCGCGACCCCGAAGCGGCGGTCGCGGCGGAGTACGACGCCGTGCGGGCCAAGGCCGCCAGGACCGCGCCCCGGCTGAAGCCTCGCTCCCCGAAACCCGCACCCGCCGCGCTCTGAAGCGTCCCGAGGAGACTCCACCGATGCGCCCGACGCCCTGGTTCCTGACGCTGCTCGCGATCCTCCCGACCGCGCTCCGGGCGCCCGCCGCCGAGATCGTGCCGCCGATCGACGCGCGGTTCGCCGCCGAGCTCGCCGCCGTCGCCGCGGAGCCCGCCGGTATCGATCGGAAGCCCGACTTCCGCCGCCACGTGGTGCCGCTGCTCGGTCGGCTGGGCTGCAACGGTCGCGCCTGCCACGGTTCCTTCCAGGGGCAGGGGGGCTTCATGCTGTCGCTGTTCGGCTACGACTTCCAGGCGGACCACGCCAACCTGATGGGTGGCGACGAGCCGCGCACGAATCCGGCCGATCCCGCCTCGAGCCTGATCCTCACGAAGCCGCTCGAGGAGGAGCCCCACGAGGGGGGCAAAAGGTTCGACCGCGGCTCGTGGCAGCATCGCGTGCTGCTCGAGTGGATCGCGCAGGGGGCGGAGCCGGCCGCAGCCGACGACGCCGCGTTCGAGCGGCTCGAGGTGGAGCCGCGGGAGATCCTCGCCACCAAGCCGGGCGAGACCTGGCGGCTCAAGGCCGTCGCGGTCTGGAGCGACGGCACCCGCGAGGACGTCACGCCGCTGTGCCGCTTCCAGTCGAACGACGACCAGGTGGCCATGATCGACGAGACGGGCCTCGTGACCTCGGCCGGCCCGGGCGACACGCACGTCGTGGCCTTCTACGACAACGGCGTCGTGCCCGTGCCCGTGCTCCATCCCGTGTCCGACCGGCTCGGCAGCCGCTATCCCGCCGTGCCCACGCCGATGCGGATCGACGAGCTCGTGGTGGGCAAGCTGCGGAAGCTCGGGATCGTGCCGAGCGACCTCTGCACCGACGCCGAGTTTCTCCGGCGGGTCTCGCTCGATCTCACCGGCACGCTGCCGACCGCCGCCGAGGTGGAGGCCTTCCTGGGCGACGCCCGGCCCGACAAGCGGGAGCGGAAGATCGACGAGCTGCTCGACTCGCCCGGCTATGCCGCCTGGTGGGCCACGAAGTTCTGCGACTGGACGGGCAACAACCTCGACCGGAACCAGAACAACGGCCCCGACACCCGGCCCGTGGCCACCGCCGCCTGGTACGAGTGGCTGCGGAGCCGGATCGCGGCCAACGTGCCCTACGACGAGATCGTGGAGGGCATCGTGCTGGCCCGCAGCCGGCTCGACGACGAGTCGTACGCCGACTACTGCGAGCGGATGAGCGACTACCAGCAGGCCGACTTCGCCAAGGCCTTCGCCGAGCAGCCCTACCTTCCCTACTTTTGGAGCCGGCGGGGCTTCCAGACGCCCCAGGAGCGGGCCCTGGGCTTCGCCTACACCTTCCTCGGCGTGCGGATTCAATGCGCCGAGTGCCACAAGCATCCCTTCGACCAGTGGACGAAGGACGACTTCGCCCGGTTCCAGAACTTCTTCCTCCGGGTCCGCCACGGCGAGATGCCTGCCGCGAAGGACGAGATCACGGCGATGATCGAGAAGCTCGGCGTCGACCCGAAGCTCCGGGGCAACGACCGGGACAAGGCGCTGGTCGCGCTGCTCAAGGAGGGGAGCACCGTGCCCTACCGCGAGACGTTCGTCGTCGCCCCCGCCAAGCCCGCGCCGGCTCGTCCGGCCAAGGGGAAGGAGAAGCCGCGGAAGCCCGAAAAACTCGTCGCCGGCCGCACCGCCACGGTGCTCGGCGGCGATGAGCACCGCATCGACGCGCTCGAGGATCCCCGCGAGGTGCTGATGGACTGGATGCGGGACGAGGAGAATCCCTACTTCACCCGGGCGATCGTCAACCGGGTCTGGGCGGCGTACTTCAACGTCGGCATCGTCGAACCGCCCGACGATCTCAGCCTCGCCAACCCGCCCAGCAACGAGCCGCTCCTCGAGCACCTCGCCGCCGAGTTTCGCCGCCACGACTTCGACCTCAAGTGGCTGCATCGGGAGATCGTGACCAGCCGCACCTACCAGGCGGGCTGGCGGACCAACGACACCAACCGGCTCGACGAGCGGAACTTCTCCCGGGCGGTGCCGCGGCGGATCCCCGCCGAGGTGACCCTCGACGCGATCCGGATGGCCACCGCCGCCGACGTCGACGCCTGCACGATGGCCGCCTCCTCGGGCGGCCGGGCCGTGGCCGACGCGTCCGCGGTCGGCTGGGGCCAGTCGGGCAAGTACGCGCTCGCCGTCTTCGGCCGCTCCACCCGCGAGAGCAACTGCGACTGCGACCGCTCGCTGGAGCCGAGCCTGCTGCAGACCGTGTTCCTGCAGAACGACCGCGACATGCTCGCCCAGATCGACCGCCGGGGGGGCTGGGTCGAGGCGGTGTCGCGGCCTTTCGAGGCGGCCACGGTGGAGGCCACCCGGGCGGCCGTCGGCAAGGCCCGCAACGCCGAGCGGCTCGCGCTCCAGGCGGAGCAACGGCTCCAGAAGCTCTTGGCTCGCGGCGCGAGCGACAAGGCCATCGCCGCGGCCGAGGCGGCCCTGGCTGCGGCCCGCCGCAACGCCCCCGGCGACCAACCGCCCGCGGTGTCGCCGGCCGCGTCGCCCGCCGCCGAGCCGGCGCCCGCCGACGTGGCCCGGATCGTGCGGCAGGCCTACCTGCGCACGCTCTCGCGGCCCCCGTCAGAGGCCGAGGCGTCGCGGGCGGCCTCCTACTTCAGCGAGACGGCGAGCGTCCGCGAGGCGGCCCGCGACCTGCTCTGGGCCCTGCTCAACACCAAGGAGTTCGTCGTCAACCACTGAGGTTTTTGAAAATTCCTAGGTCGGAGGGGTAGCCCATGCCAATCGAGCGGCGTAGGAAACCGAGCGCAGCCGGGAAGGCGAAGCGAGGTTTCCTCCGAGCGACCGAAGGGCAGGATGCCCAAAGGGAGCGTCCGGCGAGATGGCATGGGCTACCCCGGACCACCACTGAGGTTCGCAGTTTCCATTCCGAAAGGACGGCACATCATGACGATCCACAAGACCTGTGACGGCGTGCGGCGGCGCGACGTGCTGCGGGTGGGGGCCCTCGGCGGCTCCGCGCTGACGCTCGCCAACTACCTGGGCTGGGCCCGGGCCGAGTCGGCGACCGGCGCGCCCGCCAAGGCGGCGATCTTCGTCAACCTCGGCGGCGGGCCGACCCACCTCGACACCTTCGACCTCAAGCCCGACGCCCCGGCCGAGTTCCGCGGCGAGTTCAAGCCGATCGCCACCAACGTCCCGGGCATCCAGATTTCCGAGCACCTTCCCAAGCTCGCGGCCTGTGCCGACCGCTACGCGATCCTCCGCGGCGTGTCGCACACGCTCGCCGCCCACGAGCTCGGCAGCAGCTACGTGCACACGGGCAACCGCCCGATCGCCTCGCTGCAGTTTCCCGCCTTCGGGTCGGTGGCGGCCCGGGAGCTGGCCGGCCCCGCCGAACTGCCCTGCTATGTCGCCGTCCCGACCAGCCGTCAGGGGGCGGGCTACCTCGGCGTCCGCTACGCGGCCTTCGGCACCAACGCCACCCCGAAGGCCGGTCAGCCCTTCACCGTCCGCGGCGTGGCGCTCGACGGCACGCTGACGGTGGCCCAGGTGGACCGGCGGCAGGCCCTGCTCCGCGACCTCGACGCCACGTTCGCCGAAATGGCCGACGACAGCCAGCTCGTCGAGGGCCTCGACAGCTTCTCGCAGCAGGCCCGCACGATCATCACGTCGCGGCGGTCCCGCGAGGCCTTCGACGTCTCGCGGGAAGATCCGACGTTCGCGGCCCCGTTCGGCGCCACCGACTTCGGCCAGAGCTGCCTGCTGGCGACGCGGCTCGTCGCGTCGGGCGTGCGGTTCATCACGGTCCAGCTCGGCGGCTGGGACACCCATGCCGACAACTTCACCAAGCTCAAGGACAAGCTCCTGCCGACGCTCGACGAGGGGCTCTCGGCCCTGTTCCTGGGCCTCGAGCGGAAGGGGCTGCTCGACTCGACGGCCGTGATGGTGACCGGCGAGTTCGGCCGCACGCCCAAGATCAACGTCCGGGGCGGCCGCGACCACTACCCGCGGGCGATGTTCATGCTGATGGCCGGTGGCGGCATCAAGGGGGGCCAGGTCGTGGGCGAGAGCGACGAGAAGGGGGCCGGGCCCAAGGCGGAGGGCATCAAGCCCGACGACGTGGCGGCCACGCTCTACCGCTGCCTGGGCATCGACCACCGCCAGGAATACCGCACGTCGACCGGCCGGCCGGTGATGATCGTCCGTGACGGCGAGCCGATCCGCCGGCTGTTCGGCTGACCGCGCGGCCGGCGGCGAAGCAGGCAGCCGCTCGTCCGGCCCCGAGGACTCATGGCACCGGTTGCACGCCGGTGCGGCCGCTCGCGTTGGCGGGGCCCACCACCCCGCCGTCTGCCTTGCCGCCGAGCGCCTGATACACCCAGTGGTCGATCATCTCGGTGACGAACACGGTCCGGCCGTCGCCCATGGCGAACCAGGCTCCGCCGCGATGCCGCGATTTGAAGCCCAGCGAGGTGACCCAGTTGCAGGGGAGCCTGCAGTTGTCACCGCTGCCCAGGGAAGGGTCGGTGAACGAACCGCAGGAATCGGCGTTGATCGGGATTTGCGTGCTGACCAGGCCGCAGCCGTTGTCGGTCATGCCCCAGCCGTTGTTGGCGTGGCTCGAGCACTGCGGCACGACCTCCCCGAAGAAGATCGTCTTCGAAAGGCCGTCGGTCACCTCGCCGGGCTTCGTGGTTCGCCGGGTCAGGTCGTGCAGCCGATCGCCCGCCGCCGTGCCGAACACCGGGGTCAGGCGGTGGAAGGGCCCGCTCGTCCGATACTCGCCGCTGGACGCTTGGGGAAGCGTGTAGAAGTTGTTCCAGGCGTTCGTGCAGGGGCAGGGGTTGATCGAGACGTTGCCCACGGTCGACAGCTTGCGACCCCCGGCCGAGGCGGCGTAGTTCAGGGAGCCACGGGCGGGATCCGGCTTGAGCGTCGTCGTATTGACCGGACGGCTCGGATCGGAAGGGCAGATGTAGAGCGGAATCACGGTGCTGCGGATCAGGGCTCCGGTGCTGTAGCCCCCGCCAATCCTCTGGTCATCGAGCCGCACGCCCCGCTTCCCGTTGGTCACCCTCGTCGCATCGAAGTCATAGTGGTCGAACAGGGCCGCCTGCTCGATGAAGGGCAGTAGATACATCGTCGTGGAGCCGTAGAGTTCGGTCGTCCACGACTGCTCGAACGTGTTTTGCGGATCGCTGGCATAGCCGCCGCCGGGAGGCAGGCGGCCGCGGGCCGCCGTGTAGGCCTGGGTGGCGATCATGATCTGGCGGAGGTTGCTCGCGCAGGCGATTCCTCGGGCCGACTCGCGAGCCGCCTGCACGGCCGGGAGCAAGAGCGCGATCAACGTGGCGATGATTGTGATCACGACGAGGAGTTCGACGAGCGTGAAGCCCGGCCGGTGGCCGGCGGTTCGGCGGCTGAAAGCCTCTTTCCAACCGTCGGCGAACCACGGTCCGCTCATGCCCCCCTCCTCACAGGTACAGTAATGGTTTGTCCCACCCCGCTCAAGGCGGCGTCGCACCGCCGTCCGCCGTCATGCCCGCCCGCCAACTCTCGATGTTCGGCGAGCCGGGCGACGACGCCGGGATGGGATCGCATCGGAGCCGCGGCGGCGAGCCGGTGGGAGCGGCCGCGGTCGATGCGGCCACGCGGGCGATCGCCGCGACCCTCCCGGACCGAATCCGGCTGGGCACGTCGAGCTGGTCGTTTCCCGGCTGGACGGGCCTCGTCTACGCGCCGCGTGACGGAGGACCTGAGAGCGAGCAGCGGCTCGCGCGGGAGGGGCTCGCCGCCTACGCGGCCCAGCCGCTGTTTCGCACCGTGAGCCTCGACCGCACCTTCTACGCGCCGCTCTCGGCCGCCGAGTTCGCCCGCTATGCCGCCCAGGTGCCCGCCGGCTTCCGGTTCGTGGTCAAAGCGCCGCAGGCCTTCACCGATCCGGTCGTCCGCCAGGCGGGCTCCGGGGTCGCGGCGCGGGACAACCCCTCTTTCCTCGATGCCGCGACGGCCGCGGCGACCTTCGTCACGCCGGCGGTCACGGGCCTCGGCGACGCGGCCGGCCCCCTCGTGTTCCAGTTTCCGCCGCTCGGCCGGCGGCTCGTGGCGAACGTCCGGCCGACGGCCGGCCGGGTCGCGGCTTTTCTCGCCGCGCTGCCGGAGATGGTCGCGGGCCGGCGGCCGCTCTACGCCGTGGAGGTCCGCGATCCCGAGCTCGCCTGCGACGAGTTCGCCGCCGCGATCCGCGCCGCGGGGGCGGTGCCCTGCCTGGCGATCCATGCCCGGATGCCCCCGGTGGCCGACCAGGCCCGGGCCCTCGGCCTCGACGCCGCGTCCGACCTGCCGCTCGTGGCCCGCTGGAACCTCCACGCCGGTCGGCGCTACGACGAGGCGAAGGCCGACTATGCCCCCTTCGACCGGCTCGTCGAGGAGGATCTGCCGACCCGCACCGCGCTGGCTTCGCTCGCTCGGGCGGCAGCCGCCGCGGGCCGCGACGTGTTCATCACGATCAACAACAAGGCCGAGGGCTCGGCCCCCCTCTCGGTGGCCAAACTGGCCGCCGCGATCGTGGATGCGTGACCGGGCTCGGGCGGCGGCCGAGACGGCCTTGCCCGAGCGTCAGCGATGGCACACAATGCCCTGTGAGGAGCAGGCGAATCACGGATCGACCGGCCGCCGCTCTCCGGGGGAGCCTTCATGATGCGACAATCGGCCCGGGCGACCGCGTTCACCTTGGTGGAACTGCTGGTGGTGATCGCGATCATCGCCCTCCTGATCGCGCTCCTGCTGCCGGCCGTCCAGGGCGTGCGGGAGTCGGCCCGGATGGTGCAGTGCCGCAACAACCTCCGGCAGATCGGGACCGCCGTCACCCAGCACACGTCCGCCCACGGCCACCTGCCCACCGGTGGCTGGGGCTGGGGCTGGATCGGCGACCCCGACCGCGGCTTCAACCATCGCCAGCCCGGCTGCTGGGTGTTCACGGTGCTGCCCTTCCTTGAGCAGGAGCCGCTCTACTCGTTGCAGGCGGGCAAGACGTCCAGCACGACGCCCACGAAGCTCGCCGCCGGCGCGCAGCTGGTGTCCACGCCACTGGCGGTCTTCAACTGCCCGTCGCGGCGGCCGGCCCAGAACTACCCGCACTGGCGGGCGTCGCAGGGATACTTCACGGCCTCGGGCACGCCCGCGGTGGCGAAGAGCGACTATGCCGCCAACGGCGGCGACCGGAGTTTTTACCCGAGTTCCGCGGGGCTTTGGCAGAGCCACTGCGGCAACCCGGATTGCGGCCCGGCGAGCCTCCCTTCCGAGGCCGAACTCGACACGTTCGTCCAGGCGACGAACCTCAATGCCGCCACGCAGCCCACGGGCGTGGTGTTCGTGATGAGCGCGATCACTCCCGCCTCGGTTCTCGACGGGCTGTCGATGACCCTCTTGGCCGGTGAAAAGTCCCTCAATCCCGACTTTTACGCCACGGGTCAAAGCGCCGGCGACAACGAGGCGATGTACGTCGGTGTCAATGCCGAGACGGTCCGGGCGGCGAACTCGGGCACGCCGGCCGCGCAGGACCAACGGGGGATCGACGCCGTCAACGCCTTCGGCAGCGCCCATGCGGGACAGTTCGCCACCGTCCGCTGCGACGGCTCGGTGCACGTGCTGTCCTACGACATCGACGGGACCACGTACGGCCGGCTCGCCAACCGCCGCGACGGCCAGGCGATCGATACCTCCGGGCTCTGACGGGCCCCGGCAGCGTGGTCATGCGGCTGGGGGGCTCGCCAGCAGCCGCTCGAGCAGGTCCCTGACGCCGAGCGATTCGGCCATCCGCCGCATGTGGGCGACATCGAGCGTGTCGCCCAACAACGCCACCAAACGCGACACGTCGTCCCACTGCCGTTCCGACGCCTCGTCGCCGAGCCGATACCATTCGAGTTTGGCGACGATCGAGTCTTCGGCCGTCGCGATCGGCACCGCCAGTGAGCGGTCGCCGCCAAGCGGCTGTGGGGCGGCCCTGCCAAGTGCGGCCACGTCGAACGGCCGGCCCCGGCTGACGAACACGTCCACTTTGAAGGCCGTGGGCAGGTGGATGACGTTGAAGCAGCTACGCCGCTCCACCGCGTCCCGCACCGCGGGCTCGCTGATGTAGCACTCGGGGCCGAAGGCCGACACGAAGGCGGCGACCTGATCCGCCCGCAACTCGCAGACGAGGTCCACATCCATCGTCGAGCGGATCGCCCCGTGGTAGGTGCTCGCGACGCTGCCCCCGACGTAAAATCCGACACCCAGCCGAACGAGCGCCGCCGCGACCGGCTCCAAGGCGGCGACGAGGTCGTCGATGTCGCTCACGGGCGGCGTTCCCCGAGCCAACGCCGCACCTCCGCGGCGACCGCCGGCCCGAAGGCCAGTTCGAGGTAGCGGAGCCGCACTTCCGTGTCGTCGGCGTTCGGATGCCGGCGGCGGATCGCCGCCAGGGCCATCCGCCGGCCCCGGTTCGAGAGCGCGCAGCCCATCCTCAGCCGCTCGAGCGGCGGAAGGTCACGGATCCGTGCCCGCTGGACCGCGGCAGCGGATGTCGACGTGTCGCTGGGAATGGCGGTGTGGAACAACCGGCACCTTTGCGTTTTCGGGAGGGTCAGGGCGGGAACCGTTGAATGGACCTTCTCGGCCAGGAAGGCTCAGCGAGCCACGAGCTTGAGGTCGACTTCGGCCGTGGCCCCGGCGGCGTCGGTTCGCTTCACCTTCACGGGCACGATGTCGCCCACGTTGAGCGTCGTGCGGATCATCCGATCGAAGGCTCGGCGGTCGTCGCGGCTGGAAAACTCGAGCCGCTGGCCGGCCCACTCCACGATCTCGTCGCCGGACGTGAAGCCCGCCGCCGCGGCCGCGGAGCCATCCTCCACCTTCTCGACCCGGGGGGCGAGGTCGTCGCCCCGGGCCCGCGCGAGCGCGAGCCCGAGCTTGGCCCGCTCGGGCGCCGTCAGCGTCACCTCGAGCACCGTTTCCGCATCGCCCCGCTTCACCGTCACCGGCACCGTGTGGCCGTCGGGGTAGATGCCGAGCAGGCCCCGCAGCCGCAGGGCGTTGGCCACCGGCGCCCCGTCGAGGCTCACGATCGCGTCGCCGGCCGTGAAGCCCGCCGCGGCGGCCGGCGATCCGTCGGCCACGTCCTTCACGACCAGGCTCTCGGCCGACTCCTTCGGCCCCTTCGCGAACTCGAGCCCCGCGATCCGGGCGTGCTTCACCTCGCCGCCGCCCGCGGCCTCGAGCCGCGGCAGCCAGATCGCGATCTGCCGCGCGCTGATCGCGAAGCCGAGGCCCGTGTTGCTCCGCAGGCCGAACCGGGTGCTGATCTGCCCGTTGATCCCCACCACCGCGCCCGCCAGGTTCACGAGCGGCCCGCCCGAGTTGCCCGGGTTCACCTCGGCGTCGGTCACGATGCACTCGGTGTAGGTGCCCTGGGTGTGGTTCAGGGCCGAGATGATGCCCACGGTGAAGGTCGGCGCCTGGTCGAGCACGCCGAGCGCGAACGGGTTGCCGATGGCGAGCGCCTCGTCGCCCACCCGCAGGGCGCCCGAGTCGCCGAGCTCGAGGTGCGGCACCGTCTGCCCCTCCGGCACCTCCAGCTTCAGCGCTGCGAGGTCGCCGACCGGATCGGTGCCCAGCACCTTCGCCTTGAAGGAGCGGCCGTCGCCGATCCGCACCGTGAACGACCGCTTGCGGCCGATCACGTGGTCGTTGGTGAGCATCAGCCCGTCGGGCCGGATGATCACCCCGCTGCCGCCGCCGATGAACACGAACGCGGGCCGGACGCGGACGCACAGTTCCGTGAGGTCGACCGGTTCGGTGGCCGGAGCCACCGCCACCGCCGCGGCCCCACCGGCTGCCCACCCCAGGCCGAACGCGAGCACGGCCGCCCAGCCTCGTCGCCCGAGCCGCATCATCGGTTCTCCTCCAGCTCGACCTCGATCTCCCGCGTGTCGTCGGTCGAGAGCACCCCCTCGAAGGTCTCGCCCGGCGCGAGCGATTGTTTGAGCCGCTGGAGATCCTCGAGGGTCTCGACGTCGCGGCCCGCGATCACGAGCCGCGGCCCCCGGCTGGGCCGCTGCACGAGCAGCGTCACGGTGTCGCCGGCGGCGCTGGCCGCCACGCGGTCGGTGAGGTCCCGCCACGTTCCGAGCTCCACCCCGTCGAACTCGAGCAGCCGGTCACCCTTTTTGAGCCCGACCCTCTCGGCGGGCGAGCCCGCCGACACGCCGCCGATCACGACGTCTTCGCCGAAGGCCCGCGCCATGTCGGGCTCCACGCCCAGGAACGGCCCGGGGATCCGGTCGAACGACCGCCCTCCCTTGAGCGCCTCGAAGGCCGCCGCGATCCGGTCGGCCCGGGCCACCATCCCGACGCCGGAGTTGGGGGCCCTGGTCCAGCGCATCAGCTGCGGCGGCGGCACGATCCGCCCGAGCAGCGTGTCGGGCTCGATGGGCGCCGTCGCGATCCCGAGGAAGTTGCCGGCCGCATCCACGACCGGCCCGCCTGAGTTGCCGTAGTTCAACAGGGCGTCGGTCTGGAACTGGTAGCCGCGGTTCCGCGAAGGCGCGCTCACGATCCCGGTGTTGAAGGTGTGGCCGGACCGGCCGCCGGGCGCCCGCCCGACCACGGCCACCGGGTCGCCGAGCAGAGGCGACGTGCCGGCGGCGGCGAGGTCGAACGCGGCGAGCCCCTCGGCGTCGATCTTGAGCAGCGCCACGCCGAGCGGTTCGTGGCGGGCGACCAGCTTCGCCGCCCGGCGGTCGCCGTTCGGCAGGATCACGGTCGTGCCCGTCACCGCGTTGGGCTGGCGGTCGAGGCCGCCGGACGGGTCGGCCAGCAGCTTCTCGATCGGCTCGTCGGCCTTGAACGTCCGCGGCTTGCCCGTGGCCTTGGCGACGAACGCGACGTCGTCGCCGAGGTTGAACAGGCTCGTGAGCACGAGGCCGTCGGGCGAGACCACGAGCCCGGTCACCGGCCCTGGCGGCCGCCGCAGCAGTTGGTTGACCTCGAGCGCCCGGGCGACGTTGGCGAAGGCCGCGAACCGTTTGGCCTGCTCGGGCTTCGCCAGCTTGTCCCAGCCCTTGATCGCGGAGCGGTGCTCGTCCCACGAGATCCGGGGCAGCGCCTCGGGGGGAAACCGCCTGGCGACCTCGATCCCCACGAGCGCCGGGGCGATCGCCCCCGCGGCCCGCTGCAAATCCAGGGCCTTCTCGGCCACGCCGGCCGTCGTCGCGTCGGTGGCCAGGTCGGCCGGCGGCTCGAAGGAGAGTGGCACGTCGGCCGACGTCAGCGCCGCGAACGTTTCCAGCAGCACCGCCGTCGGCACCGCCACCCCCTGCCAGCGCTGCGGGGAGACCCCGAGGCTGATCACGCCACACAGTCGGCCGCTCGAGTCGACGAGCGGGCCACCGTCGGATCCGGGGTTGACCGCGGCGGTGGTCTCGATGGCCGGCCCGGCGTAGGGCGATTCGCCCTGCTTTTCGACCTCGTACAGGCCGCTCACGAGGCCCCGGCTGAACGAGGCCCGGCCGTTCGTCATCAGCACGCGATCGACGTCGCTGGCCGTGTAGCAGAGCGCGCCCAGGTCGGGGCTCTGCCGCGCGAGCGGCAGGCAGGCGAGGTCGTCGCCATCGACCTTGAGCAGGCTCGCGGCCAGCGAGGGGTCGACCGCGACGAGTTTGGCCTCCCGGGGCACGAAGCCCGGAAACATCACCTTGATCTCCGACGCGTCGGCCGGCACGACGCTCGTGGAGGTGAGGATGTGGCCGCTCCGCGTCACCACGCTGCCGGTGCCGGTGAACGACGCCCCGTCGGGCGTGCTCGAGGTGATCCCCACCGTGGCGGCCAGCACGTGGTCGGCCACGGCCCGCGTGGCCGGCGGCGTGGGAGCCGCCGCCAGGGCACTCCAGCCAAAGACCAGCCAGCCGGCCACGAACGTGATCGCTTCCGTCGCTCGTCGCATCCTGACCGCTCCGAATCCGTGCCCGAGTTCACGCCCGCCGTTGACCGATTCTAGTCGCGTGCTCCGCCGCTCCATAGCGGCTCCTTGCGGCCCTTTTGGCAGCCCCGTACAACAACGTCCTTCGGTCCAAAGTCTTCGCAGCGCAGGGGTTTCTTCATGGCCACCGCCACCGCGTCCCGTGCCTCCGCCCGGCTCCCCGAAGCCAAGAACGTCGGCTCCGCCCTCGACCGGGCGTTCGAGGCCGGCAAGGGCATTCTGCGGCTCTCTCCCACCTGGGTGCCGCGGAGCTTCCTCCATCCCGGCAAGCGGGTCCGGCTCCATCCCGACGACTACTACGCCTATGGGCTCGACCGGGGCGGCATCGATGAGCGGTGGTTCGCCAGCACCACCGAGGCGGCCAACGAGGGCCGCGTGCCCGACGAGGGGCTGTCGTGGTGCGTGTTCGACGGGGAGCGGTTCCTGCTCAAGGACGCCGTGGCCGAGGGCAAGGGCCGGCTCGTCGGCAAGTCGATCTGGGAGACCTACCAGAAGTGGCCCGTGTACTCGAAGTTCTTCGACAACATGGGGCCGATTCCGCACCACATGCACCAGTCGTTCGACGACGCCAAGCTCGTGGGGCAGGAGGGCAAGCCCGAGAGCTACTACTTCCCGCCGCAGTACAACAACTGCGACAACCACTTCCCCTACACCTTCATGGGCCTCGAGCCGGGCACCACGAAGGCCGACGTCCGCCGCTGCCTCGAAAACTGGAACCGCGGCGACAACGGAATCATCGACCTGGCCAAGGCCTACCGACTCGAGCGGGGCACGGGCTGGCTGATTCCGCCGGGCGTGCTCCACGCCCCGGGCTCGCTGCTCACCTACGAGCCCCAGTGGGGAAGCGACGTGTTCGCGATGTTCCAGTCGCTCGTCGAGGGCCGCGCCGTGCCCTGGAGCCTGCTCGTCAAGGACATGCCGCAGGCGAAGCACCACGACCTCGACTTCATCATCGGCCAGCTCGACTGGGAGAAGAACGTCGACACCCACTTCAAGGAGAGCAACTACCTCCGGCCGATCGTGGATGAGAAGCGGAGCGCGGCCGGCGCGACCGACAAGTGGATCGTCTACGGTCGCGTCGACGGCCGGCAGCTGTTCTCCGCCAAGGAGCTCACCCTCGAGCCGGGCGCCAAGGTCACGATCAAGGACGCCGGCGCCAGCGGCTGGATCACCGTCCAGGGCGAGGGCCGGGTGGGCGTCCACGAGGTGGCCACGCCGACCCTGATCCGGTTCGGCCAGATGACGGCCGACGAGCTGTTCATCTCGGCCGACGCCGCCGCGGCGGGCTACGTGGTGGAGAACACCGGCCCCGGCCCGCTCGTCGCCCTGCGGTACTTCGGCCCCGACGTCCACGACGATCTGCCCACCCACGGAAGGAAGGCATGACCGTCACCGGCCTGCTCCTCGGCTCAACGATCGACTGCTCGGGGTTGCCCGTGCCAATCGAGACGGCGTTGGAAACCGAAGCGCAGGCAGGATGCCGAAGCGAGGTTTCCAACGAGCGAGCGGAAGGCAGGATGCCTGCAGCGAGCGTCCGGCGAGATGGCACGGGCAGCCCCGAGCCAGCCCGCCACGAGACTGAATAGACCCAAGCCCCAGCGAGACCCAACGCATCATGCCCACGCACCCGCTTCCGAAGCTCCACAACGCCATGTGGCCCGGCCTCGTCGGCAAGGGCACCGATCCCGGCCAGGAGCCGCCGATCTCGCTCGACCGGATGCTCGAGTTGACGGCCGCCGCCGAGGTTGACGGCCAGAAGTTCGACGGCATCGACTACTTCCTGTTTCTGCCCCATACCAACCCCGAGGCGAGCGACGGGGAAATCAACGCCATCGCCGACAAGATCGCCTCCCATGGGTTCGCGGTCGGGTCGCTCGTGGCGCCCGTCTGGCCGGGCACCGTCGGCGACTCGGCGATGGGCGACACGGCGGCGCGGGAGAAGTTTCTCTCCGCGGTGAGGATGGCCTGCCGGATCGCGAACCTGTTCGAGAAGCGCGGCGTCAGGAAGTACGGCGTGATCCGGATCGACTCGGCGGAGTTCGGCGTGGGCAAGTGGCGGGAGAGCCCCCAGGCCAACACGAAGAAGATCGCCGAGACCTTCCGCGAGGCGGCCACGATCGCCAGGGACCACGGCCAGCGGCTGGCGGCCGAGGGGGAGATCTGCTGGGCGGGCATGCACTCCTGGAAGGACATGCTCGACCTCCTGGAGGAGGTGGGGATGCCCGAGACGCTCGGCTTCCAGGCCGACCTCGCGCACACCTACCTCTACCTGCTGGGCTACAACGCCCCCGAGCACGCCCTCGTGCAGCCCGGCTATTCGCAGGCCGAGTTCTGGCCGGCCTACGAGGCGATGGTGGCCAAGCTCCGGCCCTGGACGATCGACTTCCACGTGGCCCAGAACGACGGCGAGGTGCACGGCGCCGGCTCCCACGACAAGACGGGCAAGCACTGCCGCGCCGACGATCCCGCAGGCAAGCTCGACATCGTGAAGTGCTCGGGAGTCTGGCTCGAGGACGCGGCCGCCCGCGGCATCGAGCACATCTGCTGGGACGGCTGCATGTTCCCCAACTCCACCCTGGAAAACCCGCACACCTGGAACACCATCCTCAAGACCATGATCGCCGTCCGCGACGCCCACGGCTGGAACTGAACACGGTTCTCGTCGGGCCGAGACTTCGATTGGCGTGAGGGGTTGCCCGTGCCGATCGAGACGGCGTAGGAAACCAAGCGCAGCAAGGATTGCGAAGCGAGGTTTCCTCCGAGCGAGCGAAGGCCAGGAAGGCCGCAGCGAGCGTCCGGCGAGATGGCATGGGCAACCCCGACCCCGTTCGCCAAACGCAACAATCCGTCAACGCCTGAACGAAAGGACAACCAGATGGCCAAACCCCTCCGCATCGGCATGATCGGCTACGGCTTCATGGGCCGCGCCCACTCCAATGGCTACAACCGCGTCAAGGACTTCTTCGACCTCGAGTATCTGCCGGTGCTCCAGGCCGTGGCCGCCCGCGACGCCGGCAAGGCCCAGGCCTTCGCCGACCGCTGGGGCTACCAGCGGGTCGAGACCGATTGGCGGAAGCTGGTGGCCGCCGACGACATCGACGCCATCGACATCTGCACTCCCAACAACCTCCACGCCGAGATCGCCATCGAGGCCGCGAAGCACGGCAAGGCGATCCTCTGCGAGAAGCCGCTCTCGATGGATACGGCCGAGGGTGAGCGGATGTGCGCGGCGGTCGAGAAGGCCGGGGTGCCCAACACCGTCTGGTACAACTACCGCCGCATTCCGGCGGTCACGTTCGCCAAGCAGCTGATCGACTCCGGCCGGCTCGGCCGGGTGTTCCACTACCGGGCCGAGTTCCTCCAGGACTGGACGATCAACGCCGACCTGCCGCAGGGGGGCGCCGCCCTCTGGCGGCTCGACGCGGCGGCCGCGGGCAGCGGCGTGACCGGCGACCTGCTGGCCCACTGCATCGACACGGCGATCTGGCTCAACGGCCACGTCAAGGACGTGACGGCGATGACGGAGACTTTCGTCAAGGAGCGGACCCACCAGCTGACCGGCAAGAAGGAGCCGGTCACGATCGACGACGCCTGCTCGTTCCTCTGCCACTTCACGAACGGCTCGTTGGGGCTGTTCGAGAGCACCCGCTACGCCCGGGGCCACAAGGCGCTCTACACCTTCGAGATCAACGGCGAGCACATGAGCCTGAAGTGGGATCTTCACGACCTCCACCGGCTGCAGGTGTTCGACTACAACGATGCCGGCCCGGAGCGGGGCTGGAAGAGCGTGCACGTCACCGACGGCGACCATCCCTACATGGGCAAGTGGTGGGTGCCGGGCCTGGCGATCGGTTACGAGCACTCGTTCGTGCACCAGGTGGCCGACTTCCTCGAGGCCTACGCCAAGAAGCAGCCCTGCCACCCGACCTTCCGCGACGCCCTCGAGACGCAGAAGGTGTGCGACGCGGTGCTCAAGAGCGCCCACAGCCACCAGTGGGCGACGGTCTGAACGCGGGGCCGCAGCTCAACCCGTGACTGGTGCAGGCTCGGGGTTGCCCATGCCATCTCGCCGGACGCTCGCTGCAGGCATCCTGCCTTCCGCTCGCTCGGAGGAAACCTCACTCTGCAATCCTGCTGCGCTCGGTTTCCTACGCCGCTCGATTGGCATGGGCAACCCTTCGCGGCCTTGGGTAGTGTTGGTGGGGAGCGCTCGAGCGAAACGTTGAATCGTTGGGATGAATCGACGCATCTTGCTCGTCGTCGCCGTCGCGGCCGCGTTGGCCCTCGGGCTCGGCGCGGCGCCGCGACGCTACGTCGTGGACGGCGTGTCGATGGGGCCGGGGCTGTTGCCCGGCGACGTCGTGGCCACCGGCTGGCTGCCGGCGATGGATCGGTGGCGGCGACCCGCGCGGTTCGACCGCTGGATCGTGACCCTGCCCGACGGCTCGACCGGCCTGAAGCGGGTGGTCGGGCTGCCGGGAGAGACGATCGAACTCCTGGAGGGCGACCTCGTCGTGGAGGGGCGCACGGTGCTCAAAGGGCCGCGGCTCCTCGCGGAGATCGGTTCCGGCCTCGGGCCGGCTGGGCAGGGCGACGCTGCCTGGTCGGCCGCTCCGGCGGTCGTGCTCGACGACGCGGCGTTCGCGCCGGGCGAGGTGAGCCGGTTGCTCCTGCCGGTCCGAGACGGGGGCTTCGCGGCGGAGGTCGTCGTCTCGGATGCCGCCATCCGAGCGGGTGAGGTTCGCGCGCGGGCGACCGTCGGGCCGCTCACGGTGGTCTGGCGATTGCGGGCGGCCGGTCGTTACGCCGTGGTCGCCGGCCGGCTCGACGGGCAGGCCGTGGCCGTGGTCTGGCCCATCGTCGCGCAGGACAGCAAGGCGACGCTCCCTCGTCACTGTCTGCCGCCGGCCGCGCCGGAGTCGTGGGACGTCGTCCGCCCCTGGCCCGCGGCGACCACCATGGCAGGTGCAGAACCCTCGCCGGCGCTCGCCCTCGCCGTGACGGGATCGGGGGAACCCCCGGCGGGGATCGAGCGCGTCGGGCGCTGGCGGGACGTGCTGCTGCGACCCGCCGCCGACGGGGTCGCCCGCTGGTCGCTGGCGACCGACGAGGTGTTCCTGCTCGGCGACTTCCCCTCGGGCAGCCGCGACTGCCGGCATTTCGGGGCGCTCGACCGGCCGGCCCTTCGGCAGCGTGTGGGCGGGCGCTGAAGTAAGCCGGGGCGACTTTTCCGGCCGGGCAGCGCCGGGAATTGCGGGCGGGGATTCGTTCCACCCGCGGCAGGCAGGCGGGCGGCCGCCGTGGCCGCCGATGCTGATGCCATGAGAAGAGGTTCATCCGATGGGCGGATCGCCGACGGCGGGGGCAGTGGGACGGCGGACGTGACGGGGGCCGAGCGGCTCGCCCCGACCCGCGTCGAGCCCCGCGTTCGGCCCCGGCCGGCGGTGTTTCGCGCACTCGGCCGGGATGAACCTCCCGCCGTCGTCGAGATCGCGGGCGAGTCGTTTCGGCTCGTGGAAACCCTCAAGCACGACTCCTGGGCGGCCACGGGCATCTACGCCTCCGCGACCCGCCAGGCCCTGTGCAAGTTCAACCGCGTTCAGCCGATCGTGGGGGTTCCCATGCGCTGGCTGGGGCGGCGGTTGGCCGCGCGCGAGGCGGGCTTCATGGACCGGCTCGCGGGCATCGAGGGCGTGCCCGTGTCGCTCGGGCCCGTGTTGAGCGGCGGGCGGGTGCTCGGCAACGCCGTGTCGCGGCAGTGGATCGCCGGCCACGCGCTCGCGGCCGACGAGACGCTCGACGACCGCTTCTTCCCCAGCTTCCGCGATCTGCTCGCCACGGTTCACGCCCGCGGGGTCGCCCACGTCGATCTCCACAAGCGGGAGAACATCCTCGTCGACACGCAGGGCCGGCCGCACCTGATCGACTTCCAGATCTCGTTCGCGCTGCCGCGGGGCCGCCTGGCGGGGCTGCTCTTGGGCGGGCTGTTGCGGATGCTGCAGCGGTGCGACGACTACCACCTGCTCAAGCACGAACTGCGGTATCGGCCCGAGGGCTGCCGCGTGGCCGCCGCCGACCTGGCCCGCCTCCGGCCCTGGTGGATTCGCGCCCATCGCAGCGTGGCGGTGCCGTTTCGGCACCTGCGCCGGCGGCTGCTCGTGGCCCTGGGCATCCGGGCAGCGGATGGGCAGGCGTCGAGCGAGGCGTTTCCCGAGATCGCGCACCGACCGGTCGGCACACCGGCCGCCGCCTGAACCTCGGGCTCGCACGGCGGTCAGCGGGCGGCAACCGGCTCGGCGGCCGGCGGCTTCCGCCAGAGGTCGATCGTCTCGCGGAGCAGCGGGCTCGGCACCGTGATCGCGAGGCCCAGCGGCGTGTGCACCGTCTTCTCCTCGAACGGGCTGGTCACGCGGTCGGTCTGCCGCTGCATCGCCACCACCACCCCGGCCACCAGCGGGCCGGCCGAGCCGTCGTCGGTCACCACCGCCGCCCCGCTGTCGCCGGCGTAGTGGGCGTAGTCGACGAAGATCCGGTCGAGCGTCGCCGCCGGCGCGAGCGGATGGCTGGCGATCGCACCGGTTCGCAGCACGGGCCAGCCGGCCGCGTTGCCCTCGGTCTGGGCCGGAAAGCACGCCACCCGCACCCGCTGGCCCACGGCGACGCGGCCCGCGTCGAAATCCGTGGCGGTGGCGATCGTGGCCAGCGGGAACGGCTCGAGGTCGACCCCGGCCGGCACCGTAAAGGCCAGGACGGCGACGTCGGCCTTCGCGTGCCGCACCCAGTTCGGGTTCGTGCCCGAGCGGATCGCGACCGGAGTGTCCCGCCGCTCCCAGCCCGCGGCCACCGGCGCCCGGAGCACGGCCGTGGCCGACTCCCCCTGCATCTTCTCGAACGTGTGGGCCGCCGAGACCAGCAGCACCGCCGCCGCGCGGTCGCCTTCGGCCGGCACCTCGACGGCGAAGGCCGTGCCCGACTGGCCGCCGCCGTGGAGGCGAAAGGTCGCCTGCAGGGCCGTGCGGCAGGCGTCGTCGGCGGCCGGGGCCACCGCGGCCGAGAGGAGCATCACCGCCGCGCACGCCAGTCGCATCGCATGGCTCCTCGGCCCGGGTCGGCCGCGGCTCAGATCCGCCTGAGCCGCGTGAACTCGTCCATCGTCACCGTCGTCAGCTCGCCGTCGTCGCGGGCCAGGATCAGGACGTCGCTGTAGACCTTGTCATCGGGGTTGCGGCGAAAGTGCAGCCCATGCCGCCGTCGCTCCCGCCGGAGGACGCGGCCGACGGTCGCCGTCTTCCAGGCGCCGCTCGAGCCCACCGTGACGTCGTGCGTCACCTCGACCCGGTCCCCCGGCTCGAGCTGCTCGTAGATCGCCCGCGATGCAGCTTCGTCGGCGGCCATGGTCACTCCTGAGTCTTTGAACCGTCACTGGCCGCCAGGAGGGCGGCCGCCGCGAGGCGAGGTGCACCTTGGCTGCACCTCCGCCGAGCCAAGGCGGCAGGGGCCA
>Ga0214917_10002216_pt1 | contig 24008 bp, 22 predicted proteins | sample LL_1208_BB_MetaG_FD_177983 | JGI IMG/M metagenome (GOLD analysis project Ga0214917, IMG submission 177983) | Freshwater microbial communities from Lake Lanier, Atlanta, Georgia, United States - LL_1208_BB | ecosystem: Environmental > Aquatic > Freshwater > Lake | place: USA: Georgia | collected...
CTTTTACGATGTGTGGTGCGTTGCATGGAGTAAGGGTTGGGATAAAGGACGGGAGGCACAGGAAAAATGAAACCAACAGACGAGTACAAAATCTGTAGTTTGGAGGAAGCCGAGGAGTTTGCGAAAAAGCGAGAAAAGGGGAGTGAGCATGGCTATTGCCCAAACTGCAAGGCCGACTTAGATGGTGGGTCTATATGGGAGCATTTTTATAAGTTGACTGGGTCAGAAGAAAAGGCCGACAAAAGCGCAGAGGCGTATGGTGCTACTAAAGAGAAGGGACAATGGGGTCGGGCAGTTGGTATTTACGATAGGGATTTAGACCGGACTGTGGCATGGTTTTGTCCGGATTGTCATCATAAATGGGGAAGAGTATGAACAAAAAGAATTTTCCACCACACATCGTAGATGGTGGGGCTAGTTACCAAAAGAAAGTAGAGGAGGCGCCATACCATCCAGGCTACGAGGATGCAGTTGTAACTCCAGCACCTAAATACACCGGCATGGATCCGGCCAAGATGTTATGGAAATCAAAGCCGTTAAGTGATGAAGAAGTGTGGGCGTTGTCAGAAGAGTTTATTAGAGAAAAACAAAATATTTTATTGTTTGCTAGAGCAATTGAAGAAAGGCATGGAATTAAATGAACTTACAAACAATCCATGAAAGGACTGCCAAGTGGGTTGGGGATACTTGGCATGTGTCTGACACACCTAGTTATTATTGGGAAAATGGGCAGATAAAATCCCCGACATTTAATACACTAACGCTTGCGTTGCAATGGATTACTAAATACGATGAGGAGAGAAAATGAAAATAGAAATTAAGATTACTAAAGAACACGAAGACGGCTCTGCCGATGCAAAGATTTCTTTTGATAAGTTAGGTATGCAAACCTTGATTCAATGGGGTATGGTTGCCATGCTTGAAAATGCAATAGATAAATACGCTACCGAAAAGCAACTAAAAGAAATTAAAAAAACTAAAAAGAAGTCTAAAGAAATTGATCTAGATGGGCGTTGTTAATGAAAACATTAGTCTTGGATTTTGAAACACGATGGGATAGCAAGGAATACACGCTAAGCAAACTAACTACCGAGGAGTATATTAGAAGCCCTAAGTTCAAAGCGTTTGGACTAGGGTGGAAATGGTTTGGCGAAGATAAAAAAGAATGGGTTACGCACGACGACATTCCTGCTTGGGTAAGTTCAATAGATTGGGAGAACACCAATGTCTTAGCCCACAATGCTCAGTTTGATGTGTCGATACTTGCTTGGGTATACGGCGTGCGCCCTAAGTTCATACTAGATAGCCTATCAATGGCTAGGGCTTTGCGTGGTGTAGAAGTAGGTAATAGCCTAGCGACTTTAGCAGAAGCGTTCGGGCTACCGCCCAAAGGACAGGCGGTGCATAGCACCAACGGCTTGGCTGAGATTACTTTTGAGATGGAGAAAGAGTTAGCAGAGTATTGCCTACACGATGTGGTTCTCTGTGAAGAAGTATTTAAACGCTTGATTAAGGGCTACCCCAAAAACGAGTTAAAGCTGATCGACATGACACTTAAGATGTTTATAAATCCGGTGTTGGAATTAGACAAGGAGATATTAGTTGAAGCTATCGAAGTTGAAAAAACCAAGAGGGAGGCTCTTTTGGAGAAAATTAACATTGAGGAGTCGGCGCTTGCTAGCAACACTCAATTTGCTGAAGTTCTTGAACGACTCGGCGTTGTACCGCCAAAGAAAATTAGCAAGACGACTGGGAAAGAAACTTATGCTTTCGCTAAGAATGATGCGTTATTCCAAGCGTTGCTTAACAGCGACAACGAGGATATTGCGCTTATATGTGAGGCTAGACTCAAAGTCAAATCAACGTTGGAACGCACGAGAGCGCAAAGATTTCTCGACATATCAGAACGAGGTACGCTACCTGTCCCGCTTAACTACTACGGCGCCCACACAGGACGTTGGTCTGCGTCAAAAGGCTCGGGGCTTAATTTACAAAACCTCAAAAGGGGATCTTTCTTACGCCAAGCTATTAAAGCGCCGAAAGGCAAAACCCTTGTGGTCTGCGACTTGGCTCAAATCGAGCCGAGAGTGTTGGCATACTTGGCAGACTATAAAAACCTCCTCGAAATCTTTACTTCGGGGCAAGATGCGTATGCGTCTTTTGGTGCGCAGATGTTCAATATCCCGGGGCTTACAAAAACCTCGCATCCTGACCTAAGACAGTCAGCCAAATCAGCACTACTAGGTTGTGGCTATGGCATGGGTTGGGCTAGCTTTTCTGCACAACTACTTACAGGTTTCCTAGGAGCACCACCCACACTCTATACAAAAGACTTTGCTAAACAACTTGGTGTAACTGAGCAGACTGTGGCGGACTTCCTTGCTTGGGAGAAGAATTTAGAACTGCTTGGCAAGATACCGCATACCTGCACTCCCAAAGAACTTTTAATACATGCACTAGCTGCTAAAGAAATCATTAATAAGTATCGTGAAGCAGCTTATCCTGTTGTGGGCTTTTGGAACCTGTGTAATTCGTTGATAAAGCACAGTTTATCTGAGGGTAAACCATATCAACATAAGTGTCTAACATTTGAAAAAGAGCGTATAATTCTCCCTAGTGGGTTAGCTTTACGCTACCCTGATTTAAGATTAGAAAACGCCCAATGGGTTTATGGGTCTGACAGTAAGAAGCTGTATGGCGGTAAGCTAACAGAAAACATTGTTCAGGCTGTGGCTCGTTGTGTAATGACTGATGGCATGCTACGGATACAAGAAAAGTACCCCTGCGTGTTGACAGTCCATGATGAAGTTGTTGCGCTAGTACCCGAAGATGACGCTGAAGAAACTGAAAAGTGGGTTTTGGCGCAGATGGTCATGGATCCGGAGTACATGAAAGGTATACCGCTTGATGCTGAAGCAAGTAGTGCTAAACGATACGGAGATGCTAAGTGACAATTAAATGGTCGCATTCAGGGCTTAAAGACTACGAAGGGTGTGCTAGGCGTTTCCACGAGGTTAAAGTCCTCAAGAACTACCCTTTCCAAGAAACCGAGCATACCCGCTACGGCAAGCAGGTGCATGAAGCGGCTGAACTTTATATTAAAGATGGCACCCCCATACCCCCCGAGTACGAGTACATGCGCCCTGTTGTGGATAGGCTAGCCCAAATCAAGGGTAGAAAATTACCTGAGTACCAGATGGGTGTAAAGATTGATCTGACCCCTTGTGCATTTGATGACCCTGATGTATGGTGTAGGGGTATTGCCGACCTGATTATCATAGATGATGATGGGCTAAAGGCTTGGATAGTTGATTACAAAACAGGCAACGACAAGTACCCTGACCGAGATCAGTTAATCCTCATGTCTTTGATGGTGTTTGCTCACTTCCCCCATATCCGTCAAGTCAATTCATCCTTACTCTTTGTGGTCAAAAACACGATGGTTAAGCATAAAATGACGATTGACGAGAAAGATTTTCATTGGCAGTTATATCGTGAGCGTGTGGCTAAACTTGAAGCAAGCCATGCTAACGGCGTATGGAATCCATCACAGACCCCTCTGTGCGGATGGTGCCAAGTAAAAGCTTGTGAATTTAACCCTAAACATTAGGAACTACTATGACACAGAAAAATGGCAAGCGTGACTTCAAACACGCATACTTATTGCAAAAGAAATCGGGTGAAACCGAGGATCAGCTAGAGCGCCAACGAGCAAGACGCAAGTACGATAAAAAAGGTATCGACCGCAAAGGCAAACACATAGACCATGTTAAACCTTTACGGGCAGGAGGTAAATCTACCACCGGCAACTTACGATTGCGATCACCAAAAGCAAACATGTCAGACAAATAAAAATAATACTGATAACGAAAGGAAAAAATGGTTAATCAATTACTTAAGCAAACGTTTGAAGACTTTGCAAATGTATTTAATGACTCCGCAAGAGATGTAGAAGCTTTTACTGTGCCACTACCTATGGTGGTGGACTTGTGGACTGTGCGTTGGGGCGAAGATTGGGTGTCCGGCGACGAGATAAAAAAAGACCCCTATTGGAACATGCAACTACTGCGCTTGCTTAACAAAGAACTCGTTGAGCATCTGTACCTAATGGATAGACAAGACACAATGTATAGACTAATTACGAGCGATCATGGAAATAATTGAAAACAAAGCCCTAGTATTTAAGACACGCAATCCTGATAAGTACACAGTAATTCCCAAAAGTACTATCGTAGAAAGCTACGGAGATGTTCACAAAGTAGCGGTGCGGTGGGGCTTAGATGAAGTGCGTGTGCTTCGCAATCTAGGTGTGAAAGATGTGCCCTCGCCAATCAGAGCCAAGTATGCGTTTCCAGGAATGCACAAACCTTTTGCGCACCAAATTGACACCGCAGAATTCCTAACGCTAAACCGCAGAGCATTTGTATTTAACGACCCCGGCACAGGTAAAACTTTTAGTGCGTTATGGGCGGTTGATTACTTAATGAACATTAAACAGGTACGCCGTTGTTTAATTCTATGCCCCCTATCCATCATGCACGACGCTTGGATGAACAGCATTGGCAAAAGCATTATTCACCGATCAGCTATCGTAGCCCACCATTCCCAAGCAACCCGCCGTATTGAGATGGTGCAAGGTTCTTATGAGTTCGTAATCGTCAACTATGATGGGTTAAATCTTATTGCTGACGAGGTAGTTGCTAACGGCAAGTTTGACCTAGTAATTGTGGATGAAGCTAACGCATACAAAAACCCAAGCACTAAGCGGTGGAAATCCCTCAATAAGATTCTGCAACCAAATACACAACTATGGATGATGACCGGAACCCCCGCTTCGCAGTCCCCTGTTGATGCCTACGGCTTGGCTAGGCTAGTTAATCCCGCCGGAGTTCCACGTTTTCTAACCGCATGGAGGGATAAAACCATGCAACGTCTAACCCAGTTTAAATGGGTGCCAAAAAAGGGGGCGGCTGAGGCTGTTTTTGACGCATTACAGCCTGCCATTAGGTTTACTAAGGAGGAGTGTACCGACTTGCCTCCAGTCCTCACAGAGACCCGAGAAATACCCTTAACGCCCCAACAACAGAAATACTATCGGTTGCTTAAGGAAAAGATGGTTATGCAAGCGGCTGGTGAGACTATTACGGCGGTCAATGCGGCGGCTGAAGTCAGCAAGCTACTGCAAATATCGGCAGGTGCGGCTTATTCTGATGGGCAGGAAGTAGTTGAGTTTGACTGCGCCCCTCGGCTAAATGTACTACTGGAAGTACTTGAGGAAACTAGCCGTAAAGTTATAGTCTTTGCGCCCTTCCGTCACAGTATAGATACAATCCATACTCATTTACTCAAGAATAATATTGCCTCAGAAGTCATACATGGTGATGTTTCTGTTGGAAAAAGAACCGACATATTCAAGCGTTTCCAAACTTTACCTGATCCGCGTATACTAGTAATTCAACCGCAAGCCGCAAGTCATGGTGTAACATTAACTGCGGCAGATACAGTAATCTTTTATGGACCTGTAATGTCGGTTGAAACGTATTTGCAGTGTATTGCTAGAGCAGACCGGATTGGGCAAACCAGTATAAACGTAACGGTGATACACTTACAGGGTAGTGATATAGAAAAGAAGATGTTTGCGCAACTCGAGAAGCGAGTGCAAGGGCACGATATATTACTAAGCCTGTATAAAGAAGAAGTTAATCAATAAGTAAAAACCCTAGTTAGGGTTGTATAGTCGTCGCTGTTGTTGTAAAGTCTTTGACAAGACGTTGAAAGGAGAAACAGATGTCAGAAGAAAACGAAGTAGTACCGCTAGAAACTTTAGCAAGGGTGTATCGAAAGATATACCTCAAAGCGCAAGAAATACAAAAGCAGTTAGATAAGCTAGAAGAACAGAAAACTGAAATCAAGAACGCTATGAAAGATCAGATGCGTCAACTTGGGATTAATTCTGTTAAGACGGCGGGGGGCAATATTTCCCTATCTACTAAGACAAGATACTACACAGATGACTGGGATTCATTTAAGACTTTTGTTGTTGAGAATGACGCCCTAGATTTGTTTGAGCATCGTATTGCGCAGAAGAACATGGCTTTATTTTTGGAAGAGAATCCCGGAAAGGTTCCGGCGGGGTTATCTTCTTTATCTGAAAACACCGTAACCGTTACAAAACCTACAACTTAAGGAAAAGAAAAATGAGTGAACTCACTACATTTAATCCCACAAAACTGCCAGCCTTTGCTAAAAGTGCAGAGTTATCATCGTTAGCTAAGAGCCTTGCTGGTGGAGTGGGCGCATCAACAAAACGCATCTCAACGAAAGGTGGTGTATTCCGTTTGATCGCCGGCGGTAAAGAAGTAGCCGCTATTGAGGATCGACATCTTGACGTAGTTATTGTTCAAGCCGCACCAAAGATTAGTCGTACATTCTATGCCGGCACTTATGAAGAAGGCGCAACTTCTGCACCTACTTGTTGGTCTGCTGATGGCGATAAACCTGACGCTAGTATTGAAGAGCCACAGTCTGATGCGTGCGCTACTTGCCCACAAAATGCTAAGGGTTCAGGTCAAGGCGATTCTCGTGCATGCCGTTTTAGTCAGCGTTTAGCAGTTGTTTTGGCTAACGATATGGAAGGCGATGTAATGCAATTAACCCTAGCCGCAACTTCTATCTTTGGTAAGGAAGACGGCGACAAGCGCCCATTACAAGCGTATGCACGCTATTTAGCGGCTCAGAATATTAATCCTGAGACTTTGGTAACTCGTTTACGCTTCGATACTAAAGCGGCAGTACCCAAGCTATTCTTCCAACCTGTGCGTTGGTTGACTGACGACGAGTACGAAGTCTGTAATAAGAAAGGGAAAACTCCCGAGGCTAAAAACGCTATCACCATGAGCGTTTCCAAAAGCGACTCTAAGCCTGCACTAGCCGCACCCAAGGCGCAAGCTGAAGAGGAAATTGACGAGCCTGAAAAACGTAAACCCGCAGTTAAACCCAATGCAGTACCGGCTAAAAAAACCGGTAAGCTAGCCGAAGTAATTGGCGAGTGGGAAACTGACGACGAGTAATAGTTTTGGGGAAAGTGGTGCGCCGAGCGCTGGCATGTAAGCTTACCCGCTTATAACCATGAGTACCCCCCTTATTTAACGAGAACATAATGCCTTATTCAGACAAAATAAAATCAACAACCGCTAAAGCGCCAAAGACGCTTGGCAATCAATTAGGGAGATGGGCAGTCCATTTAGACTACCCAGTAATACACATAGCAAATTTTACAGGCGCAACTCGTCAGTCGATTTATAACTGGTTTGGTGGCGCTGAAGTATCACCCGCATACAGAGAACGAGTTAAGCAATTGCTTGACATATTACAAACATGCAATACCGCAGAAGAGGCGATGAGAAAATGCTTGAAAATAAAATAGACACTCAAATGAATCCTAGAATTTTGACTGATCGAGAGTTAGCTGATTTTGCAGAACGTCACTTAAATAACGCAGGAACCATGCCAATAAGTTTTCAGCAAGAAATATTGGCAAGATTGCAACAACGTTTAAAAACTTATTAAAACTTGGAGAGTTAAATGAAGTCGCAGGAATTCCTAGCGACTGTACTACCCTCTTCAGGTTTTTATTGTGCCTGTGAGCTTAGTACAGCAAAAAAAGAACATGTCTTCGTTGACACGATTGAAGACCTGTATAGCAAAGCAATACAATTTAGCAACAACAACCATAATGCTTTCTACGCCCTAGCAACATTTAAGGAAAAAGGCAAGAGGGTGGCAGATAATGCCCTTAAAATCAAGTCCTTATTCTTAGATATTGATTGTGGCGAAGGAAAGGATTATGCTACTAAGAACGAAGCTGCGGCGGCGCTGGATACCTTTTTGTCTAGCACTTCGTTAGACGACCTCGGAACCCCTTACATCCTATCTAGTGGGGGTGGTTTACATGTGTATTGGGCGCTTACAGAAGAAGTTGATATAGAGGTTTGGAAACCTGTTGCAGAGAACCTAAAGCGTCTTTGCAAGCAAGAAGGCTTCAAGATTGACTTTAATGTAACCGGCGACTCTGCGAGGGTTTTGCGGGTTCCCGATACTAACAACTATAAAGAAGAGAAACCACGCCAAGTTAAGATTAAAGTAGTAGGTGGGGTATTTGATCTTGATAAAATCAACGCCATTCTTAAAGACAGGCTAACCACAAGCTACGAAGAAACCGCCCTTTTACTGCCCGGCAAACGCCCTAAAGAAACAGGCACGACCAATGTCAAATTAATAGAAAACTCCTCAACTTTTTTCAGCAAAATTGAAGAAACAAAACAATGCGGACAGCTTGAGCATTACAAAAACAACGCAAGCAAAGATGGCATGGAGCCTCTGTTTTTCAATATAGTTTCATGGGCTAAGCGTTGCGATGACGGACACAAAGCTGCAATGCGTCTTGGTGCTATGCACCCCTATGATGAAGCCCGAATAAATGCTAAGTGGAACAGTACAAAAGGTCCAAGCCCCTGCCTAAAGCTAGATGAAGTGAACCCCGGCATCTGCACAAGTTGCCCGCACTTTGGCAAGATTACAAACCCATTAGTATGGGGCAAAGAATTAAAGACCGACAACACCGAGAAAGAAGTTGTAATTGATCGGCTACAAACTAAAACAGAAGACGCTGAGATTGTAGATGTCCAAGAAGAAAAGCCAACAGTTACCAAACCAATTCCACCCAAGGGCTTTAGTTATGGTGCTAATGGTGGCGTCTACATGGATAAGTTGCTAGAAGACGACGATGGTAAAAAGGCACGCAAACAAGTTATGTTATTGCCATACGATTTGTTTGCCGTAGACATCCTTAATAGAAACGGCGAGCATAGCGTTCACATGGTAGCTTTTCGCCCCGAAGGTGCAGTCGATGTTATCTTCCCCCAAAAGGCGGTGGTTAGTAAAGACGAGACTGTTAAAGCCTTGGCTAGCCAAAACATCATTGCTACATTCGGATCAGGCAACGACAAGAACTTGTTTGAGTATGTGCGTGGTTGCGTAGAGCAGGCTAGCGCCAACAAAAGGGCTATTAAAGTTCCCAATAACTGTGGATGGCAGGACGACAACGCTTTTGTATATAACAGTTGTATATACCAGCCCAACGGCAAAAGAGTGTTTGTTCCCACCCCCGGACTTGAGAACGTCAATCAGCACACCAAACCAGCAGGCAGCATTGAAGAATGGCGGGAAGTTATTAACCTGTTTGTCAGACGAGACATTTGGAATCTACTTACTATAAGTCTGGCAGGTCCTGCATCGTTGCTAATGGAGTTCTCAGGATTTAGCGGTATGACATACCACTTAGGCTCAGATACTTCAGGTGCGGGTAAATCACTTGCCTTATCTATTGCAGAAAGTTTCTTCGGCAAGCCTGAGAAATACAGGGTAGGTCAGGCGACATCAGCAGTTGCCCTGCAACAGCGCCAAGGTATGCTAGGTAGTCTGCCCCTGATAACCGATGAGATTACCGCCAAGAACCGAGGCGACTTTGAGTGGTTGCCTATTTTCTTGCTAGATCAGTCGCAGGGTAAAGGCAAAGAGCGTATGGAAGCCAACGCTAACAAAGAGCGCCTTAACGTATTGAATTGGAAATCTATTGCGCTTTTGTCCTCTAACACACACGTCTTTGACTTCTTGGGTGGTATGCGTAAGCACGCTTCTCAAGCGGAAATGTTGCGTATTTTAGAGGAATGCCCCACAGTTAAATTAGAATGGAGTGAAGAAGAGTCCGCTATCCTTGATAAATTAAAAGAGAATTACGGCATAGCAGGCGATAGATACATACGTTGGTTAGTCCAAAATAGGGAGGTAGCAATTGATGTTTACAAGAAAACGCATACGATGCTTAAGAAAGAACTTGAATCCACCGATGACGAGCGATTTTGGTCTGCGGGTAACGCTTGTATTATTTCTACTGTCATTCTTCTTGGTTCTAAGTATTCCAATGTTATTGATATACCAGTTAAGCCTGTTATTGAAGTCCTGCGTGGAATGGTTCAGAGGGCTAGGGTAATTATATTTGGCGCTCGTCGTTCTGCGGAAGACATCCTAAACGCTTACACACGAGAGAACTATGGCAAGTTTGTTATTGTGAAAGTCATTAACGGCAATCTTGAAGCCATGCTTGGTAGTGGCGGTGTAGTAGATCAGTCGCTAACTAGGTCAGAAGTTGCCGGAAGGGTTGACCACGATATAACCCCCGGCTGGATTGACTACTATATAGAAGAGGCGCAACTTAGATCGCATTGTGTGTCCATGAGTTTTGGTTACTCTAACTTTAAGAAACAAATGGAAGCCTTGAAAGACTATAAGATTGAGTATCTAGAAAAGAAAAACATCTTGTACAAAACTCGGGGTCCAGCTATGCGAGTTAACGTAATGAAAATAAGCCGTCGAGCCGACGTTAAAGATGAGGAAAGTTAAGGTTCATTATCCTTGGGAAACTCTTCCTCCCAAGGGAACTTTTTTTGTACCTAGCCTAAACTTAAAAGAAACCCGAGAAGCAGGACTAAAAGCCGCCGTCTACCACAAGGTTAAAGCCAAAGCGCACTTTGTTATTGTGCAAGGGAAGATTGGCGTTTTGTTTCAGCGATTGTTTTAAGGTATTCTTTTGCAAGTTTTGTTCTGTTGTCTTGCAGTTCTTTAATCTGCTCTTTCTTCTCTCTAGCAAACTGCTCTCTATTTTGCCCCGGCTGCAACACGCTTTCTTTTATCTTACGGATTTCAGCAGACAACGCATCTAACTGCGCCTTCATAGTGCCGGCAGCTTGCCCAAGATTTATTTCTTTTTCGTACTTCTTAGAATAAGCTTCGGCTTCTTTTTCACGTCCAGTTTCTTGCAGTCTTTCAAGAGTTTCAGCTTTTTGTGCATAGCCTTCCAAAGCATCGTAGGCGCTACGAACTATACCGCCACCATCTCGAGGCTGGAATAGAACACCAAATCCCGGAGTATCGGCAAGTGAGCCATCAGGTTTAACAGTGCGGCTATCCAAAAGCATTGGGTTTACTAAAGCTGAAATCGTTGTATACAACCCGCCAAAATAATTCTTAAACAAGTAGTCCAGCTTTACAGGGCTAATGTTTAACATTTCTCCAAGCATCTTAGGACCTTCATTGGTAGTATCGTAATACCTTTGCCCCGGCTCATATTGCTGCAACCTGACGCTTTCAATGTCCCTGCCTGTATAAATAGACTTATTAAATCCATACGCTTCCAAAGGCGCTTTAATTGCGGTTGGAATGCCCAAAGGATTGGTTGCGTTTAGTACAGTCTTAATAGCGTCTAGACCTTCTCTAGCTTTATCATCGCTGTATGCCATGTTTACCAACGCCTCAGGCAAAGCTTTGAATATGTAACCAGCCTCAAACGGTATGGGCATTCTAAAACCTTCTTTGCCTTCAGCCCCAAATCCAGGGATAAACCAGTTCATGTATCTCTGCTCAGGCGTAGCGTTTTGATACGCTTCGTTATCTTGGTTAGCAATTGCGTACAGTATCGACATACCCGCAATCATTGAACCCCGTTTAATTAACTTGTTTTGTAAGTCTAATCGCTTAGCATACGGCATTTTTCCAGCAAACGCTTTGTATAACACGTTATAGCCTTGGACTGCCGAATTAAAGAACGGCACCATTGTGTTAACCCAGTGCATAGATGGAGATGCGCCACGAGTATTAAAGTTCATAGACTCCATCGTAGCAATCTGCGCTTCCATGTCCGTTAAGCCTTGCTTGCGGAAACTTTCGTATAAAACAGAACGTGTAGACGCATCAGCCTGAGAAGCTACTCTATCCATAAAAGCCATAGCGCCAGTCAAATTAGCTGAGCCACCTTTAAGTCTAGTAACGATTTGATTTAGGTCTTCAGCGTATCCTGTATATACTTCCCCACCAGTAATTCCCGACTCTTGCATAAACTTGCTTGTATCGCTTGTGCCCCTAGCCGCTTTTCCAATTTCTTTTAGCGACGACAAAATAGGTACAAAGTTACCGCCTGTGGTTAGGTATGCTGAAATTGGGTCACGCACTAACTGTTTGTAGGCATAGAACGGGTTACGGGTTACGCCTTTGCGCAACCAATTAGCCGGAATGCCTAACAAACGCACAATACCCGGAAGCTGTGTTGGTATACCTTCTAAGCCTTTTACCAATAAATCAGGGCTAATGTCGTTGAATTCTGCATTCTTAGACGTATCAATTACTGCATGGTAGTCTTTACCGTTAGACTTAAAGCGAATTACGTCTGGGGAAGCAGGTCCATTTCCCTTGTGGATTTCGGCAATTCCTAATCCTTTTAACGTATTAGCCACGCTCATTGTTGCGTTATTGCTCAAAGCCATGTCTGTAATCATGGCGGTATTTTCTACCGATGAACGGAAAAAGTCTCGTATTTTTGTTTCGCCGCCAACCAACTCTTTTAAGTATGGTTGTTCTTTTAGCGACCCAATACGAATTGGGCTTTCCATACCTATCATTAATTCAGCGTTACCGTTACGGATGCGGTAGTAAGGCACGTAATTTTTAGCCTTTAATTCTTTTCCTTTTTGCGCACCCAAATATCCGGAATCAATTAAAGTATCAATCAGTCCGTTATTGTATTTCTGATAAATCTCAAATGCCTTAACAAAATGCGGGTCTGCATCACCAGACTTCTTAGCTGCTGCAAGCATCTGCGGTGTAACTTCTTTGCCGTCAATAACGCCGTCCATTACTAACTTATTAAAGCCAACGTCATCAGCACGTTTAGCAATAGCGTAGGCGGTAAAGCCTTCATTCAGCGCTTGGACATTACCTTTTTTAGACTGTAACAATTCCTGTAGTACGTCTTTCATGCCCGGTCCACCGCCAGCACGAATAGTAACTTCGCCGGTTTCAGGGTTTTTGTAGAAGATACGAGGTCCGTTTACAACCGTTTCGCTTGTTATATTGGTCCGTTGTCCATGTGCCAACAGGTTGTACATCATTTGCGAAGCCGGTCCTGTCTCTCCCATACGGCGCCATATTTCTTTTAGCGGGGCTAGGCGGTCAACAAATTGCGTATTAAAAGCAACTAAGTTACCTTTAAGTTTAGAAACAACGCTCTTTTCTCTTCCAACAATTAAGTTAGCAGCATTAGAAAGGGGATCGTTAGGATCTGCAAATTTGGCTTTTCTAAAAGCTTTATCAAGACCTATAGGACCGCTTGGCAAAACAGCGCCTTTACCTCCAATAGCATCCCTAGATTCTTTTAGTAGATACAGCAAGTCAGCATCGCTAACTTTCTCTAATTTAGTAAGCCCGGTGCTACGTAACCAATTACGGAACGCTCCAACCATTTCTTTAATGAAGCGGATAGAACGTTTGATAAAGTTATCTGTTAACCGGTTTTGCTCAACATAAGCAACCATCTCTCGCAAAGCCGTTACCATTTCTCCCTCAGGAGTTAGTCCGCCTCGTGCTTTAGCATCTTTAACAGCCGCAACTACGTCATTGAGAACGCCCATTTCTCTAGCCATGCGGATAATTCCGCCCGGTTTGGCTTCAATACGTTTGGCTAAATCATAAAGCCCTTTTCTGCCAATCAAACGGTCAAAGCCGTAGTGACCAGCAAGTTCGTGGGCTAAAGTCATTTCAAAGTCTAAACGGTTAGCATGGGTATTACCAACAGTTACAACGGTGCCGTCATCTAATACAACGCCTTTTAATGTACGCAGATCTTCAGGGTCAAGTTGATTCCTAATATAGTCTGGTAAACCTTCTACAGAATCAGCGTATACAAAGTTGATTCCTTCTGGCAGTTTAGCTTTTGCTTCTTCGGCTAGTTTGCGAGTCTCGGCAACATTAACTTTGCCTTCTCCCTTTTTACCAAGCCTAAATACGCTATCAAAATCATCACGAGTGAACTTAATTTCAGGTTTATATTCAAGTTCGCCCTCAAATAAAGACTCAAACTGACCTTCTTTTTCTGCTTTTATACCTGCTTCAATTTCTGCTACGCCGGTCTTAAGCGGCTTTTTACGTTGCTTACGGGCAGGTTGATCGCCTAAAATAGCTAATGCACGCGCTGCTTTTGTTTTTTCTTTAAGTTCTTCAATGCGTACGTTTTCTTTTGCTACCTCATCTTTAAGTACTTTAATGACGTCGGTTAAAGTTTCTTTCTTTTCAGCTAAAGAATTAAATTTTTGTTTTAACGGACCAACAAGCGCTTTAGTTTTAAGCGCATTTTCGTTAGCCGTAATTCTAGTTTCAATTGCTTTTATGTAGGCTTTAATATCCGCTTCATACTCAGGCACTTCATCAATTGTTTTGCCAAGGCGCTTACGGATGCCAGCCATTTCGGCGGCACCTTCTCTACTTCTTTCAATTACTTCTTGGCGTTTCTCTTCCGCCGTCTTACCCAAACCAACTTTTTTAGTTACCGCTTTCTGCATTAACGGCTGGCGTTCTCTATCACGAGCTTCTTTTAGTATGCCTAGCTGTCTTTCTAATCTAGCATATTCCGGTGTGCCTTCTTTGGCTTTTTCTAGCTGCGCTTCTTTATTACGAATAAGCTTTCTAACAGCCGCTAAATTTCTAGATTTTGTGCCAATTTCTACAGTACGTTCTGTCGTAACACCGAGATCTTCAGGCGCACCCTTAGCTTCTACTTCTTCTTTAACCACAACAGGTTTTACTTCTTGGCGTACGTATGCTGCCGCTTCGCCTTTTTCTAATGCTTTTTGCCCTGAAACCCGTTTTTCTGCAATTCTTTTTTCTAAGTCTGCCGCAGCTTTAGCTTCTGCTTCATCAAATTTTCCAAGAGTAGCTTGCGAGAAAGCTTGGTCTACTTCGCCTTTTGCTTCGCTTTCTTCTAGTACTTTCTTTAAGCGTTTACGAGTACGCTTTACAAAAGCGTCGCTGTTTTCCCGAGCACGAACAATATCACTAAGCGTAACACTTTCTTCACGCTGCCGTATATCTTCTATAAACGCTTGCTCTTCTTTTAGAGTTTGCTCTAATTCTGTAAGCCGTTTCTCATACGCAGGTATTTCTTTTTCAAATACAAATTTAGCTTTAGCTGACTTGCCTTTTGTATTTTCCTTAAGCCATTTAATACGGTCTTTGTAGAACTTAATTTCTTTTTCAGTGCGCTTATCATTCTCTAATGCTTGCTCTAGTGGCTTAGCAAACAATTCACGCATAGCAATAGCACGGTTTTCTAACTCTTTTTTTGTCTGCGCATAAGACGTTTCTAAATCAGAACTTAGTTTAGCTATTAAAGCTTTTCTATTATCTTGTGCAAGTAGCGCGGCGGTTTGCTCTTCAGTTAAAGGTCTTTTTTCTCCAGTAACTCCAAGTTTTTCAAGAAGTTTGTCTTTCTTAACTTCTAACTGAAGATGCCGTTTAATGTACCTATTTCTTTGTGCTTTAGAATCTTCAACAAATTTCTTAATTCTTGCAGCTGGCAAACGCTCTTTATCTGTCTGTGCTTTATTTAACTGTTTCTCGGCTTCTAAAAAAGCTTTAGTTAAAAATTGTTTTTGCGCAATTTGATACGGGCCACGACCTAAATCATGGGGCGCTTTAACTCCGGCTTTTAAAGCTTTAGCGTTTTCCTCTTGTTTCTGGGTAAAATCTTCTAGTTTTATGCGAGCTGCTTCAAAAGTTTTGGTTGCTTCTGGAACCGTAATATATAGAGCAGGTGCTTTTTCTAAAGGCACAGTTTCTAGTTCAAGCTTAACTTGTTCTAGTTCTTTAACTATTTTTGCGTATTTGTCGTTTTCGACTTTTGCTTTTTCAATAGCCTGTTGCGCTAAATTTTTAGCAAGCTGTAGTTTTTGCTTTTGGATTCCTACAAACTTCATAAAGTTTGCGGGGGTAGCACGCACTATAGCAACAGGTTCTAAATCTCTTTCGCCAAACAATTCCCTCTGTGCTAGATCAACGCCGCCTTCATCAGGTTTAGCGTATTCAGGGTAAAACTGAGCAAGTTCTTTTTCTCTAGGTGTAAGCGCTGCCTGTTCCGTTACTTTATAAGTAGGAACCTTTTTAACTTCGCCTTTTTTACCTACAACTTCATACTCGCCAGTCTTTTCAATTTTGGAAACGCCGGTAACAGGTTCTTCAGTTTCTGCTATTTGTTTCTCTAAAAACCTAATTTTGTTTAAATCTGGGTTTGCTTTGGCTTTTTCAGTGCGAAGCATCTGCACTGGATCACGCTCCATTGCGCTAAAGAATTGTTTTTCTACTTTAAGCGCTGACTCGCCTTTAATGTATTTTTGTTTAATACCGGCAAGCTGTTTTTCTATTTGGCTAATACCCTCTTGCAGCGTATCTTCTTTCTGCATTTTGCTGTATTGCGCAGCTATACGGTTTAATACCAGTCTTTCTTCATCTGGCATTTTTTCACGTAATGCTTTTTGCCCAAGGCTTAAACGCTGCTGTATGTATTCTGGGCGTAACAGTACCGATAAATTTCGGTTTTTAATTACGTTTTCTAAAGAATCTTTTAAGTCGTATGCAAGCTTTAATGCCTCATCAGGAGTCATAGCTTTTTGTTTAGCAGCGGCTCTACGAGCATCTACGTCACGCACCGCAGCTTCAATATAGTCCCCAGCAGCTTGTTCTGCTTTGGCAATAAGACCTTCTTTATTTGTTGCAGCAAATGCAGTTTCCTTTTGCCCTTTGCCTAAATACCTGCTCTTAACAAGGTCTTCAACAGCATCACGTAATTCGTCAATTGCTTTTTGTTGATCCATTAACGCTTTGTCAAGACGTCCTTCAGCTTTGCGAGTTAACTCAGACCATGAACCGCCAAGACTTTCTACGGATGTTTTAGCTTCCGCAAGTCTTTCATTTAGTATATTGACAGTATTTATGTCGTTAGCGGCTTTAGCTTCTTCAATAGCCCGATTGATACGATCAATTCGTAAAGCGTTTAACTCTAAATTTTCTGCTGATTTGGGTTGATTGTTTATGCTGTCTACTAAATCATCCGCAACTTTCTGCGGCATCTGCGTATTAAAAGTTTCTTCTAACTCGGCTCGACGAGCGTCATACGCTAGTTCTTCTTTTGTAGGCTCAAAGGCTAACCCTTGCTGCTTAGGCGCAAACAAATCTTCTTGTTCTTTTGCCGGTAGTTCTTCTAAGCGCTTTTGCGCTTTCTCTAATTTGCCAACAATTTTGTCAAGTTTTTCTTGATCAAAAGCTGGACCTGTGTATTTAGCGGCTTGTTTCTTTAGGGTTGATATTTCTTTTTCAAGAGACGCCCGTTCTTCTTCCGGCAGTTTAGGAAGCGTTTCACGTTGTTTTTGCGCTGCATCAAGAGCGTCAGATATTTGTGTACGAGTTTCAATTAAATCTCGGTAGGCTTTTGTGTCGCCATTTTTAATAGCCTCATCTATTTGAGACTGTATACGGTCTAGCATGTTCTCCATACGGGGTATGGAATTAGCTAACATAGTACGAGTATCTTCTAGTTCTTTAGCTTGCGCTTCTTTTTCAGCTACGGTAAGCGTTGATTTAGCGCCGGGCAATTCAACAAACTTAGATGGCGGTATTTCTTCGCCTAGTTGTAGTTCCCTAGCTTGTTGTAGCCGTTCTGCTTCTGCCGCTTGTTGTTCATCTAATTTAGCTTGCGCTTCAGCAGCTTCTTGCTCTCTGGTAACTTTTAACGCTTCAATGCGTTGTTCTAGCGTTTTATATGCGCCGGGTACTTCTGGGGCGGCTACGCCAACACGTTTAGCGTACTCTGCTTGTTCTTGTTTAAGTGCTTTAATCTGATCAATAACATTGCGCTTATCTTCTTTAGATAAATCTTTTTGCTTTCTTACAGCTTCTAAGTCCGCAATACGTTGCGCAAAATCTGCTTGTACTTGCTGTACTTCTGCTTGACCTTCGGGGCTAGCATAGTAGTCTTTCATTACCCCAGCTTGCTGCTCACGAGCTATTTCTGCACGCTGTGTTTCACCTTGTTTAGCCGCAGTGTCAATTAAATTTTTAGCACGTTTAGTTTCACCTACACGCATGAAGCCTAAGAACGGAGCCAATAACCCCATATCTTTAGCCATCTGCGTATATTCATTTAAAGCTTCTTGGCTGGTTATTTCTTGTCCTGCGGCTCCTCGCCGTAAAGCTTCGGTACCAACCATAGAGCCGGCACCAATAACGCCAGCTTCGCCAGCAGTAATAAGGTAGTTTTTAAGTTTTCCGCCAATCTGAGCAGTAGCTTGTTCAGCCGTAATAGCGCCAGATTTAATTTGTGGCAGGAGAATTTTTGCTTCTTGAGTGGCTGTTTTAAAAGCCGTATTTTTAATAGCGCCGGTAATTAACCCGGGTCCTACGCTATCAATAGCGGTTTGTCCAATAGCAGCAATAAGGGCTGCGTCTGTATCGACTGGCTTACCTAAGTCTTTTGCCCTAGTAATGTTTTCGCCGTAGTGAATAGGCAAGTTAGCTGCCGCAAAACCAATTAAACTGGCTACAGCAGCTTTAGGCGCAATGGCACCGGCAGCAGCACCAGCAGCAATAGGGGCACCATAGCGACCACCAATACTACCAATTAAGCCGCCAACAGGCTCTGTTACATACTCGCTTAATAATGCGCCGGCTCCGGGTATTATGCCCTGCCGTTGTCTTGCGGCTACATCTTCTTTTGTAATTTGCTGAAAACCTTCAGCCGCAGATTTTTCTAGTTCTTTGCCGTATTCAACAAGACTTTCTGCACCGGTAGTTTCACCAATGCCTCGTGCCGCCGAACCTAGTCCAGATTTAAAACCTGATTTAACTGCCGGTATAAAACCGGTCTTTGCCATGCGCTCTTCAAATTCAGGAAAAGCTTCAGGGTATTTTTTACGGGCAAGCTCAAAAGCTTCATCATCGCTTAGACCCTTAGGCACCTCCATATAGGTGCCATCTGGCAACGGCAAATACGGCATAAAAATTCCCTAATTGTTATTTTCTAATCTTATCCTCAGGTACTGTTTGCACCTGTACTGATGGATTTGCTAGTCCTTGTAAATCTGATTCAGTTAACCCTGATGATTCTAAATACCAACGTTTAAGCTCAGGATTCATCATTATACGCTTATACGTTTCTTGTTGGATATACTTCTCACGATTACCCGGTTTATTCAAATCAAAGTTGCCAATCTTGGTCATGTTTTTGATTTGAGCTTCAATTGACTTAGGTATATTTTCAAGCAATCCTGCATACTTAACATTCTGCGTTTCAACACCTCTTTGTTTATAAAGGTCTTGATATAGCTTGTTTCTTTCTTGCGCAGATAATGCCGCAAGTCCTTGAGCTTCTGCGGCGCTTAAAGCTTTACGAGAAGTTAAGTAATCTTGAATACCTGCGGCACCACCTTGACCAATATTAGCCGAAGCATAGGGAGAAGTTCCGCCAGCAATCCGCAATCCAGTACCTAATAAACCAAGCCCTTGTGCTTCTTTTTGCTGTTTAGCTAAGTTGAGGAAGTAGTCGTTTATGCGGTCTTGGGTTGAAACGCCGGGTGGCATTGCAGGCTGACTGGAGGTTTCAAAATTAAATTTTGGTAGTTTGTAGTTAGGATCAAATGCTGCGCTTGAAGGGAATTGATTGCCCTCTTGTGCCATACGGCGGTTTACGTTTGAACTTGAGATCATGCGGTTTATTTCACGATCAGAATCTGCCTGAGAAATTGTTTTTGGTTCCGTTTTTGCGGCAGTTTCACTTACAGCTGATTTACCAAGAGGCTGTTTTCCAAGGCGTATTCTTTCTATATCAGAAGCAGATAAATCTGTTTTAGGGATTCTACCTCTAAGAATGTCTGTTTCTGGAGAAGGTGTACTTAAAAATGAACCAACCTTAGACGGTATCTTTTTAAGAAACTCCATTATTTTTTTGTCAGTTGGACTCCCGCCATAAATTAAAGGCGTTTCTTCTTCCTCTTCAACAGGGGCAGGGACGCTTCCCCTGTCAACAAAATTAATAATGCCGCCTTTGGCTAAGTTTTTAACATAGTTACGAGTCTCTTTTGGTAACTTACTAAAGTCACCGCCACGCTTGAGCCACTTGTCAGTATTGCCCGGACCCCAGTTGTACGCAATTGCAGCTAGTTTAGGATCGCCATACTTTCTTTCTAGTTTAGCCAAGTACCCAACACCGCCAAAAATATTCTGATATGGATCAGTAATATCACTAACACCCATTTCTCTTGCAGTGCCCGGCATTAACTGCATAACACCTGTAGCCCCTTTGGGCGAGACTGCACGAGCAGGGTCTTTATGTCCGCCGGTTTCTTTATTCATTACATGCTCAACCAGCCATGGGGTAGCGCCTTTTTCTTGGGCTGCCTTTAAAGCAATATCTCTATGAGATCCGCCTGCGGTTGAAGCTGGGGTGGCACTTTTTGTTTGTCTGGCTTCTGCCAAAGCTGTTTCATATGACTTAGGCACCATCGCACCAATCTTCTGACGTAACATATTTGCACCGGCAGCAAAGCCACCTAGCCCGCCAGTCTTAATAATCTGACTTAAAAATTTGTCATCGTCATCAGTATCGTCGTCTTCGTCATCATCGGCGAAACTAGGCATGCCGCCAGTATTAAATGCAACCATGCCGCCGCCAGCATAGCTCTGCATTTCATCGTCGGTAGGGTCAAAATGGTCATCCATAGCAATACCACCACCAGCTAGGGTCTGCATATTTTCTGCCGGTAAAGCGGCTACGCCCGATTCTGCCATTTGTGGTGGGGCAGCTTGAGCCAACATTTGGTCTCGTACTGTTGGCGCTTGCATTTGTTGTGCAGCTTCTGCGCCTTGACTAGCGGTCATTAATCTATCACGCTGCTGCTTTGCAGCCATGGCTACAGCCATAGGAATCGAGTTATCTCGACCCTGCATTACCGCTAATAGTCTATCAACAGGATACAGTTGTGGATTAAGCGCATCCTGATACAGTTGTTCCATACTTGGGGCTTTCATGCTCGCTCCTAACCAAATGCTTTATATGCACCAAGACCCGCAAGACCCAAGCCTGTAACTTGAGATAATGAACTGGGAGGTGCTTGATATTGTTGAACTGAAGTTTGCTGAAGTGGCAAACCGCGTAATTGAGCATTCATAAATGCAAGCTGTTGTTGTGGGTATTGTTGCGCTACAGCATAGTTTTGAATAGCTTGATTCATTATATTTTGCTGTTGCTGCTGTTGTTGTGTGCCCAACTGATTCTGTAAACCAATGATGCCTTGCTGCGCACCAAGTTGTTGCCCGCCCAATTGACCTAGTTGACCAGCTGCTTGAACGGCTTGACCGTAACCCTGTAGTCCTGCGGTAGTACCAAATTGCTGTGCTTGTTGCGCAGCTTGGAATGCGTTTTGTGTGCCAGTAGCTTGAATGTTGGCTAACTGTGCTTGTAAGTTTCTGTTTCTTTCTTGTTCAGCCAAAACTTGACGGGCGCCACCATATGTTCCTTGTCTAGCTGCGCCAAGATTTGCGCCTACATTACGCATTTGTGCATCACGTAATGCTTCTGTTTTTTGCACATCTACCACATTTTGTACATACGGCGACATGTATGCTTGCGTAGCCGCTGGGTTTGTAGCCATAGCACGATAGTCCGCACCAGCACCAATAGAACCTAAACCTGCGGCACCGGCTAAACCTGTAGCTTGACCATACTGACCGGGTACTTGCAGATTTTCTGCACCGGTAAAACTTTGTTGCTGCATTGGGCTAAACGAAGCAATATAATCCTCAGGTTTTGTGCTATACGGTACAAAAGGTTTAACACCTGTAATTTGAGTAGTACCATCAGGTCCCGGGGTAGTATTAAACAACTGCTGTTGAGTTGCGCCAAGCATTGTCTCAACATAGGGACGTGCGTATTCAGGAATGCTTGTATTTTGTACAGTCGTTTGAGTAGGTGCGGCAGGAGGAGGGGGAGGCGAACCACCACCGCCACCAAGGATGTATCCGCCGTTAGCTTTTCTGCGTGTAGCAGAGTCGCCTAAAAATTCTCCAGCGGCGTATAACTCACGTCTAGAATAAGTTGTTTTCATATGTTCGTCTCTACAATTCTGTACCGCTCTTCAAACCCATATCGGCTCCACAAACGAGCAATTGACTCCCTTGCCGCACCTTGTATCTTAGTTGCGCCGTACACTTTTAAAATGGCTTTAAATTGTTCAAATGTTTCTTTACTTGAAATCAATTTGCCCCCTATAAATGTTACAAACGCTACTCGTGCATTTGGGTAATTCATAAAACTAATTGTTGCTGCGCCGTGAAACTTACCTTCTTCATCTACTGCCGCTACTAAAATCCACTGCCCTGAAGTTACATAGACTTTAATCTGATCCAACGTGTAATCGTCACCGCAGTATTGTTGTGCGGAATCAATAAATCCTTCAACCAGAGGCCAAACTTGCGATACATAATTAGGGTTAATATCCGTTATTTTTAATGTCATGCGGGTAGATATTTATTAGGGTTTATACGCCTAGCTTGTTTAACTTTGCCAGTACGTGCCTTTCTAACTCTATCCATCATTGTATACAGCTTTTTAGCACCAGCGTCACTAGAGCCATTACCTAAATGACTTACCACATCTGCTGGTACTACAAATTCAGAATCCGCTAAACGTGCGGGTTGTTTGCCTTCAATAGTGGCTGGGATTGAATCGCTCATGCCATCACCGGGACCTTTTAAAACTCTAGCGCCATCAGAATAACCGCCTAAATGTCCGCTACCGCCTCTAGCAAAACTACGTAAACCCATCAAACCGCCGCCAGCTGCATAAGTTGCTTGGTATGTTGGAAGAGGGGGTCTTACTTCATCTGCTTTGTACGTGTTAGGATCGTATGTAAATTTACTTAATGGACCGCCTTTATAGGTTATCTCGTCAGTAGATGGTTGACCAAATTGCTTTTTCTCTTTGTTCATTAAAGATGCTACGCCAAGCGCACCCGCACCATACCCAGCCATTTTGGGGGTTATGCCCATACTACCTAAGATACCACCTGATCCGGCTGCACCGCCGGCTCCTGAAGCACCTAAAAAACCAGCATTTGATGCCGCTACGGGGGTTACGCCAAAACTACTAGGGGCGGCTAAAGAACCAAAAGCACTACCAGCGCCTGTACCTGCGCCCGCACCGCCAAGCGTACCAGCTCCCGCAAATCCAGAAGCAGCCGCAGTATTACCAATTGCTCCGGGAACAACCGATGGGGCTAAAGTTGCCCCTGTACCAGCAACAGTCGGCGCAGTACTAGCTGCAAGAGTACTAGGCGCTGCAGTAGCGGCGCTACCACCAACACCAGCCGCACCGGCTCCTAAACCACCAAGACCACCGCCTAAAGCACCCATAATAGGGTCACGACCAATTAAAGCAGATCCAAGACCGCCAATACCGGCACCAGTTAAAGCAATCGTACCAAGTCCAGCACCAGCACCAAAAAGCGCAGGCGCAGCATAAGGCGCCGCAATAGAAGCACCAAGAATTACCGCTGTTTGTAAGGGGTCAAAACCGCCTTGCCCGCCGCCGCTCATACGCTATCCTTTACTAGGTTTTTGTCCGATTTTATCATGTAATAGTCACCGTTACCGTTCCCACACTAGCTGTGGCTGATACTCCAAATAGATAAGAAATATAAGGTACAACAATCTTTAAGTTTTCGCCAACCTGAAATACAGTGCCGTCTGGCAAATTGTATCCTGATGTTGGTAGATTTAATAGCCTGATTCCGTCTGCCTGTAAAGGCACATTGGAGTCTAACTGGGTAAAATATAGCCGTAAAACGCTGATTAACTGAGAAAGCTGTTGCTGGTCGTAAGCAACTGGAGGCAGAGGCAGGGCTGGCGCCCGAAATCGTTGCATTGCCATTATCTGCGCCCATCTGGTCTGCCGTCTAATCTAGGGCTACCTAACTGCCACTGGACGTTTAAGTCTGTAGAGGCAATCTCAATAGCCATCTGTCTAGCCCTAGCCCGCATGAAGATCTGTTCGGTAAAGACGTCTACGGAGGTTTCAA